>SL_3KL_010_SEDDRAFT_10000362_pt1 | contig 36239 bp, 33 predicted proteins | sample SodLakKL_010_SED_2_FD_10381 | JGI IMG/M metagenome (IMG submission 10381) | reverse complement strand
GCGGGTCAACCTGCCGCTGTTGTGGCCGGGGCTGGTTACTGCCTTTCTGCTGGCCCTGGTCGAGATTGCCAAGGAAATGCCGGCCACCCTGATGCTCAGACCCTTCGGCTGGGACACCCTGGCGATTCGCATTTACGAGCTGACCACCGAGGGCCAGTGGCAAATGGCCGCCACCCCGGCCCTGGTCCTGGTCATCCTCGGCGCCATCCCGGTCTTCGTCCTGATCCGCCGCGCTACCTTGATTCGATAAGGCCGAGTTTCACCAGAGAGTCTCCGAGGTTATTACACCAAAAACACGAAAACCTGAGAAACGCAAAGACGCGAAGACGCAAAGTTTAATAATATCTAATAAAACCTTAGCGTCTTCGCGTCTTTGCGTTTTCAAGGTTTTGTTTCTAATGTTTTTAGAACAATATTGTGAATCTTCTTAATCAGACTCTGACTTTGCCGGCGCGCACGAAGGGTGGTTTGACGACGCGGCCGGGCAGGCGTTTGCCGCGCAATTCGACTTCGACGGTCTCGAATGAACCGGTCGGGATGCGGGCCAGGGCGATGGGGCGTTCGATGGTGGGGCCGAAACTGCCGCTGGTAACCTGACCCTGGCCGTCGCCGGCGTGGACTTTCGCACCGGTGCGGGGAATGGCGCCGCGATCGAGCACCAGACCCACCAGTTGATGGTTCACGCCTTCGGATTGCTGTTGCTCCAGGGCCCGGCGGCCGATGAAATCACGATCCTCGGGATCAAAGGCCACGGTCCAGCCCAGGTTCGACTCCAGCGGCGAGGTGCTGGTGTCCATGTCCTGACCATACAAATTCAACCCGGCCTCCAGTCTCAGGCTGTCGCGCGCGCCCAGTCCGCAGGGGACGACGCCGGCATCGGCCAATCCCTTCCAGAAGGACTCGGCCAGGCTGGTCGGCAGCAGCACCTCGAAGCCATCCTCGCCGGTGTAGCCGGTTCGGGCGATGAAATAGTCACCGTGGCTTGAGGATCGAAAAGGTTTGAGCTCCTCAAGGGCCGGGGCCTTGAGCAGATCGATGACGATCTGCCGGGCCTTTGGCCCTTGAACAGCAATCATGGCCAGGTCTTCGCGCTCTTCGATTTCGACATCGAAATCGCCGGCCTGACGGCGGATCCAGTCCAGATCGGCCTCCCGGGTCGCAGCGTTGACCACGGTCCGATAAAACGTCTCATCGAGAAAATAGGTGATCAGGTCGTCGATGACGCCGCCTTCATCATTGAGCATGCAGCCGTACAAGGCCTGGCCGGAATCCTTGAGCCTGGCGACATCGTTGGCCAGCAGTCGGCGCAGAAACGGTCCGGCCTCCGGGCCACGAATGTCGACGACAGTCATGTGCGAAACATCGAACATGCCCGCGCTGTTGCGGACGGCATGGTGCTCGTCGAGCTGCGAACCGTAGTTGATCGGCAACGACCAGCCGGCAAAGTCCACCATCTTGCCGCTGGCGGCGACATGGGCATCGTAAAGCGCGGTGCGATTGGGCATCAGATTTCTTTTTTTGGGGAATCAGACCTTAATCATGGGCACGAATAGCGTCGGAGACAAGTCCAGCGACCTGAACCGGCTCGGAGAACCCCCGGGACTTGTGAGTATGGGGGGGCGGGGCGACGAGTGGTCTTGCCCGGGGCCGGGCTCGAGGTGCACGACCGGATCGAAAGTTTTGCTTCAGTGGCGTTTTGGTGCCGACCGAATTTCGGTTGTTCCAATGGGTAGGGGTTTGCCCCTAGCAGGCCTTTCGGGTGCTCCAATTGCGGAAAGGCTCTGGTCGCTTCCGTCACCTCGAGCCCGGCCCCGGTCAAGCCCACTCGTCGCTTGTCGGGTGGGAGTAGATTGATACGGGAGTCCGGACTCGGCCACCACCAGACTTTCAATCTCCTCCAACCTGTCGCAGTGGGTGGTATTTGACCGGTCAGTCCATGAGCGGTCGGATACCACCCGATGCTTACCCCCTAAAACCCTAGACCGCCTCGAAGCGGTTGGCGCGGCGGTTCTTGCGGACCTTGGCCGGGTCCCAGATGCAGCCGTTCATGGCAATCCAGATGCCGGGGGGCAGGGACTGGACGGCGCCGACCGCGCAGCCGATGTTGAACACCGCGTCCGAGTCGATGAACCGGGCCGGGTTGAGTGCGCCGGTCATGACGATCACCCGCTCACCTACATCGCCGAGTGCCGCAGCGGTGTCGGTCATGGTGTCGGTGCCGTGAGTGATCAGGAAATACCGGTCCGGGCTGGTCTGGATGGCCTGGCGGATGAGTTCGCGGTCGGCCTGATCCAGGTGCAAGGAGTCCTTGCGCATCAGGGCCCTGATCTCGAAGTCGAAAGCGACATTCATGGCACGCAGAATGCGCCCGATTTCCGGTTCGCCGATCTGGTAATCGGACTTGTCATCGTAGTAGATCTTGTCGATCGTGCCACCGGTGGCCAGGATATTGAGCTTGTTCAATTTCGTGCCTGTATCGTTTCGAACGGGTAGGGTTGCAGGTAGTATAGCGGCCATGAAATCGCAATCCATCCTGGTCACTGGGCTGATTCTGCTGGCGGGCGGCTGGGCCGGCACGGGGCATGCGCAGTTGCCGGTCAACGAAATTGCTGCCTTGCACTTTCATCCGGAAACCGCTGTCGAGGCACGTGCGCGCAGCCTGGCCCTGGCGGCCTGGCTGGGCGATGGGGCGGTTGATGCCGAGCGGTGGCAGGAACAGGTCGAGTCGCATACGCTGACCCTGGAACGACGGGCCCAGTGGGTCGACCCGAAATGGGCGGTGACATCCGATGGCATGTTTGCCTGGCTGGTCCATGCCCGCGATCAGAACATGCCGGCCAGTGTGACCGGCTCGATGATGCCGCGCCTTCATCGGGTCTCCGAGTTGTTGCGCCGCGAAGATGCCGCTGGACGCCTGGCCCGACTTTATCCGGAGGCCGCCTATCGGTCCGCGGAATTGTGGACGTCACTTCTGGGCCACCTTGAAAACGCAATATCTGATGAGCAGGACGCTGACCCATCGGATGAGCGGTCGGCTGAAGTGCGCATCGTTGAGTACTGGCAGCCGTTGCTGGATCGCTTGCATGAGAGCGAATCCGAGGATCGCGATCATGCCATGCGCCAGGCCGATCGAGTCACGCAGATGACCGGACTGGACCAGCATCCCGAGCGACGGCTGGTGATCGCCGAATTGCTGCTTGACGAGGCGCGGATGCATGAACATCGAGGGCAGGTTCTGTCCATGGTCTGGACCCTGATGGAGGGGCTGATCCTGCTCTCCGATGCCGCCTCGGACCAGGGCCAGGCCGACGAGTATGAAACCTTTCTCGATGACCTGGCTGGACAGGACCCTTCGCGCTGGCGAGATGTGGACACCGGGCTTCCGGTCATTCTGGCCCTGATGCAGGATGCCGCGGCCTATCTGGCCGAGTCGGAACCCGGGCAGCTTGCGGCGATTTCCGAACTGGCCGATGCCTACGCTCGCCTGGCCCTGTTTGCCACCGATGCGGCGTTCTATCTGGATCAGCCGGTCCGCGAGGATATTCGACAGGCCATCAGCCAGTGCAATCCGGACCCGTTGCTCGTTGGACCCCTGCCACGTGAAGTGTTTGACGCGTGCCTGAACGAGTTGACCGGGTTACTGACCGATGAGCTGGATCGCGAGGAGCTGACCGGGGATGGAGGTGGTCCTTTCGCGGCCTCGTTTCTGCGCCGCGAAATGGGCCTGGTGAGTTGGCAACGGGCCAGCTACCTGGACGGACACCTCAACTGGCACCTGAGTGCCGCCTGTGAGCCAATCGCGTGGGTCAATGTGCTGGAGTGGTCGGTCCTGATGCAGTACCTGGTGTACTGGGTGCCGCAACGGCCGGTGTTTTTCGGAACACCGCGCTGGCGGGAGGCCGTTGATGCGATCTCCGACAGAGGCAGGGACCTCGAGCACGGGCGAGCCGGATGGGTCGATTGCATGACGGGCCTGGGCAGCGTGCGCACGGATCCGGTGCAACGCCTTCTGGAGCGCCATGAGCGCGCCCAGGCCAATCTTGCCGGCGCCGTGCAGGATGCCGTCAGTCAGTTCTACGAGTCGGTCACGCGCACCGGCGCCGATATCGATCTCGATGCCGGAACCGATCAGGTGACCGCGTATCGACCCGAGGGCCTGATGGTCAGACCATGCGAGGAGGCTGCCACCTGTGATGCGCGCATCGAATTGCCGGCCAGCCGCGCTTTGCTTGGCCTGTTTCCCAACGCTTATCTGCTGGCCGACCAGGTCGGTCTTGGCGAATTGCAACTGTGCTACGGCAATGTACGGTGGGTGGATCGGGAAAAACGCTCAGCGCGTGGTCGGGATGATCGCGTGGCCAATTACCATGGACGATTGAGTTTCGAATTGACCGGCTCTTTCGTCAGTGATGACGAGGAGGAAGTGGTCTTCAGTCAGCGTCTGACTTCAGCGGACAGGCGTCACTATCTGTTCGCTGCTGCCGAAGAATCCATCCTTGAAATGGACTGTCCCACCGAATTGACTGGAGAATCCATCGCGAGTCATCTGCACGAGCGCCGCCTGGGCCTGGTGCCGGATCGACTGACCTATTTCGTCAATCTGCCGACCACGGCGGAATCCCAGTTGAGTGCAAACTGGGATCGCGGCAGTGAATGGCGTGACTGGTTCGTGACCGGCAGACAGGTCGAAACCCTGCTTGAAAGTGAGGATGAGGGAGAGCAGTTGGCCGTGGAGGTGCGTGCTCACCTTTCCGATCTGACCACCCGCCGGGAGCGCCAGTTGTCGGCTGGATTGCTCAACCCGCCGGGCCCCGACGCCACCGATCCGCTCACACTGGCCATGACCGAGGTCAGTGACAACACCACCCTGCTCAGGCGCGTGGTCGAGCTGCATTATCCGCGATTGTTGCGCCACCACGATGGCGTCCGGGCCGCGCTCAGTGGAGATGGCGGAATGCTGACGCGCGAGCGCGTGCGCCAGTTGCGTGATGCCGGCCAGCCCATGGCGAGCGTGCCGTTGCTGGGCCGTGAACGCATGGAGCAGCTACGTGAGCACTGGGTGGCCTTGCCCGCTCCGCTTCGCGAGGCCGGGCACGCGGCGCCGGAATTCGACTATGCCCAGGAAAAACTCGACTTGCTCAAGTGGCTCAACCGTTCCTGGCCGGCGCCCTTCGAATGACCGCCAGACCGACGAAGTACAGACTGATCAAGCTGATCTGAATGATGGCCGGGACGCGGGCGGACTGGTTCATCCAGGCCTCCATGACCGCAAAGCAGAAATACAGCAGCAGCACGCAGCCGCCGATGACCAGGGTACGCGGTTGAAGTCGCCACACCCCCGGCGCCACCGCCAGCAAGGGCGCCAGGGCCACCGCAAGAGCTATCAGGACCAGCGGCAATCCGGGGTTGTAGACGCCGCCGAACCAGGCCGGCTGCAGAACGATCAGGCCGATCAGCGACCAGCGGCACCAGCCCGGATGGACCCATTTCATTGCAGTTTGACCGCCAGTTCGGCCACCCGACGACCCAGCACCCGGCACAGTCGGCGTTCATCGTCATCGAGCGCGCGGTCGCTGTCGGGGCCGGCCAGGTGGCTGGCGCCATACGGCGTGCCGCCGGAGCGCGTGGTGGTCAGCTCGGGCTCGGAATAGGGCAGGCCGACCAGCACCATGCCGTGATGCAATAGCGGAATCATCATGCTCAACAGGGTCGACTCCTGACCGCCGTGCAGGGTAGCAGTCGATGTGAAGACCGCTGCGGGTTTGCCGGTTAATGTGCCTGAAAACCACTCGCTACCGGTGCCATCGAGAAAGTACTTCATCGCCGAGGCCATGTTGCCGAAGCGGGTTGGGCTGCCCATGATCAGGCCGGCACATTCGGCCAGGTCTTCGGCCTCGACCAGTGACGGACCATCTTCCGGAACCGTCTGGCGCTCCGGCTCTAGTGCCGAGGTGATCGGCGGCACGGCCCTCAGGCGCGCCTCGGCATCGCCGATCTGCTCCACGCCGCGGGCGATTTCGCGCGCCATCGCCAGCGTGTTGCCGTGCACCGAGTGGACCAGGATGAGAATATCGTTCATGGCAGGATGTCCATGACGTTCTCGGGCGGACGGCCCAGGCGTGCTTGCGCCCCGGCGATCACGATGGGGCGTTCGATCAGGCGCGGATGACGGATCATGGCCTGGATCAGCTCGTCTTCGTCATGATCCGGACCCAGCCCCAGTTCGCGGTATTCTTTCTCGCCCCGGCGCAGGAGTTCATGGGCTGTGATCCCCAGCATGGCGATGATACGCTTGAGTTCCGAGGGTTCGGGTGGCGCCTTGAGGTACTCGATGACTTCGGGTTCAAGCCCTCGCTCTTTCAGCAGATTCAGGGTCTGGCGAGACTTCGAGCAGCGTGGATTGTGATAGATGGTGACAGTCATGAATGATTCCGGACAATCAAAGAAACGGGATTCGGAGGAACAGTCTAACGCCTCCGGACCGGCCGTTCGGACTCCGACACCCTTGCAAGCGCTGGTCGACCCACGCTGGCTCAAGGCGTTCGGGCATCACCTCTGGCAGCATTTTCGCGAGGATCGCAGCCTGGAAGCTGCCGGCGCCCTCAGTTATACCAGCTTGCTGGCACTGGTGCCGTTGATGGCCGTGATGTTTGGCGTCATTTCGGCATTCCCGGTGTTTGATCGCTGGGCTGACGAACTCGAGGCCTATATCTTTGCCAACTTTGTTCCGGCAGCCGGAGACCAGGTGCGCGAGTATCTCCAGGAATTCGTTGGCCGGACCGCCGGTCTGACCGGCGCGGGCACGGTCTTTCTGATCTTTACCGCCATCCTGTTGATGGCCACGATCGAGAAAAGTCTCAACCGGATCTGGCGGGTGCGCGCCCAGCGCCGACTGGCCAGCCGGCTGGTGACCTACTGGGCGGTGCTGACCCTGGGCCCATTGCTGATGGGCGCCAGCCTGGCGATGACATCGTACCTGGCGGCGCTGCCGTTGCTCGCGCCCGAGGCGGTGCGCGGCGTGCTCCAGGGGGCGGTGCTCAGCATGACCCCGTTTTTCGTGGCACTGGTGAGCTTTGCGCTGATATTCATCATCGTCCCCAACCGGCGGGTGCTGTGGCGTCACGCCCTGGCCGGGGCCTTGCTGTCGGCGCTATTGTTCGAGGGGGCCAAGGGCGGATTTGTCTGGTATGTCACCAATTTCCCGACCTACGAACGCCTCTACGGCGCGCTGGCCACGGTACCGATCTTCCTGGTCTGGATTTATGTCTCCTGGGTGGTGGTATTGCTCGGCGCCAGTGTGGCGGCGGCCTTGACGACCTTCAATTATCATCGCGCGGACTGGGTCTGGCCGTCGCGCCATGAGCTGGCCCTGGCCATTCGTTTGCTCGGACACTTCTGGCAGGCCCAGCGAAGGGGTCTGGCGCTGTCCAATGGCGAGTTACTTCGGCGCGAGTCGGCCGCCAGTGACGTGCAACTTCAGCGTTTGCTGGGATATTTCCACGATGCCGGGTTGATTCATCGCGATGATGATGGTGACTGGTTGTTGTCGGCCGACCTCGACGAGGTCCGTGTCGCGGAACTCTACCGCAGCGGATCGTTCATACTGCCTGTGGGCGAGCTCGACGACATGCCCGTGGACAGTCACTGGGATCGCGCCCTGATCGAAGGGCTCAAGCCCATGAATGAAAAGGCCGATGCGTTCATGAATCGATCGATCAAGTCGCTTCTGCAGTTCAGGCCCGGGGATGAAACGCTCGACGAGCAAGGAGACCAATAGATGAAATCAATCTGGATCCTGATTGCGCTGATGTGGATTGGCGCCCCGGCCATGGCCGAGATCGACTTCGAACTGGACGGCCTTGATGGCGAGCCTTACCGGCTGGCGGACTATCGTGGTGACTGGGTGGTTGTCAACTACTGGGCAACCTGGTGCGCGCCCTGCCGCAAGGAAATCCCCGACCTGTCGCAATTGCACGATTCGCGCTCCGACATCACCGTGCTCGGACTGGCCTTCGAGGATACCTCGGTCGAGGAATTCGAGCGGTTCCTGGAGCAGTTCCCGGCCAGCTACCCGATTCTGCTGGTCGATGTCTACGACCCACCCGAAGCACTCGGAGCGCCGCGCGCCCTGCCAACCACGTTTCTGGTCGATGCCAGCGGCGAGAAGGTCAACACCTGGATTGGTCCGGTGACCAGCGGCATGATTACCGAATGGATCGAGCAGCATGGCTGAGACCCGACGTTGGCTGATTTCCGGGCGTGTCCAGGGCGTTTTCTTTCGCGAGTCCACGCGACGCCAGGCCGAGCCCCTGGGCCTGGCCGGACACGCCATCAATCTCAGCGATGGCCGGGTCGAAGTGCTGGCTCGCGGCGATGAGCAGGCAGTCGAGCAGCTCGAGCGCTGGTTGCATCAAGGCCCACCGGCCGCGCGGGTTGACCAGGTGACCCCGATCGATGTCGGCGCCAATGAACCCACAGGGGAGCGGTTTGTCACGGGCTGAGTGCCCGGGATGAACCCGGGGCCGTGTTCGGCCCCGGGTGGGAAGCATTTCTAGCGGATCATCTCATCGGAACGCCCGCGAATGTCCCGTGCGGGAGGGCCGATTCGCAGCGCCTGGTCGCGGTGTTCCAGAACGAACATGCGGCCCTGATCCAGAAGTTGCAGATGGCGCACCTCGAACGGTGCACTCAGGCCGCTGTCGAGCAGCATTTGGGCATCGATTTCGATGCCGATGCTGTTTTTGCCGGCCTCGAGCACCGCTGCCGACTGGGTGAATGCCATGGCTTCCATCTCGCCCTCGGCATTGGTGCCGAAAATTTCGGCATTGACCTGGTAGCGGCCTTCGATGGCCACCTCGACGCCGAGATCAAGACTCAGACCCAGCGCCGGCAGCATGTCGATGTCTCCGCTGAACCGTCCCGAGGCCGGTGCGACACCGATGGCCAGTTTCAGATCACGCTTGACCGTGGCGCCGCCGATGTTGTGCTCGACGTAGGCATGGACTTCATGCAGGCCGGGAGCGGCTGAAATGGCACTGACCGGTACCACGCCCTCGAGCACCTTGCCGTTGGTCTGGCGAGACAGGTCCATCATCTGGTCGGCATCCGGACTGACCAGCATGGCGCGCACCTGATCGACCTCGAAGACTCGATCGCCATCGTCGAGCAGTACATCGAACTCGATCGACTGATCGCTGAGGAATGTGCTGCGGGTCGTGCTCATGCGCGCCACCCATGGGCTTTCAGGCTCATGGACGTGGATGACCATCGGCACTTCATCGGCGCCGGTCGCCATTTGCAAATGCAGGGTTCCCGCTTCGCTATCGCCGGGCAGGCGAAATGCGAGCGAGTCCTGTGGCACCTGCATGCCTTCCTGGCGCATTTCAGTACCCGTGCTCATCTCCAGCGCGCTGCGATCCAGGGATTGCCCGTTGATCGACAGTTCCAGGTGACCCGGGTCCAGTTGCAGGCGGGTCCCGCTGTCCAGTGCTGAAATCCGGACAACGGCGCCGGGGGCGCTGATCGGCAACTTGACCCCGGTGTCCAGGGATCGGGCACTGACATCGACCCAGTATTGCCGGGACTCGACCACAACGCCTTGCGCGGCCGGCTCGGTCGCCGAACGCTCGCCGGCGGCCCAGGTATAGCTCAGCGGCGCGGATTCGGCATGCTGGCTGGCCGGAATGGCGGCGGTTTCGGAGACCAGCCGGCCGGCGACCAGGTCGCTTTCACTGCCGGGCATCCATTCGATATTGTTGCTGGCGAAAGCGCTGCCGGACATCAGGGCGAGCGCAATGAGAATATTCGTGGTTTTCATGATGGCTCTCCCGATTACAGATCGTTGCGCAGAATGACATCGAGGCCGAAGCAGTCGCGCCGGCTTTGATGATGCGAAAGTTTGCGACCACTCTGAGTAACCCAGTGATCGTAGAACCACAATGATCCGGCGCCATTCTGACTGGAGCACTCGAGGAATCCATCCGAGCATGAATTCAGCCACCACTGGGTGACCGCCAGGCCGACCTGGTACTGGTAGCCGCCACAATACGATGCGCTGTTCCAGAGCGCGGCATGGACATCACTGCCGACCACGTTCCAGAACGGCTTCGGCAGATTCGGCCGACCCGCCGTGCCAAGCAGCCAGTTGCTGTTGTAATGGGCCATCCAGCTCGTTTGCTGCATGCGTACAGCATCGTTCTGGTAGCCGAGCAGCCATCCAAGCGAGGCTTCGAACACGTTTCCGGCCATGACTGCATCAGCCAGCGGTGTGCCCAGGCTGGACGGGGCCAGGGCGTTGACCCAGCGCAGGCGGTCTATGATTTGCGGATAGCGACTGTCCCAGGTCGGATTGGACATGATCCAGCGCATGACATTGCCGCCGTTGGAGTGGGTCAGCACCACCAGGTCGTTGATACCTCGCTGATTGATGAAGGTATGCAACTGGCCGGCCAGACAGCCTGCTGCCTGTGCATCCCACATGTACTGTTCGAAGTCACAATTGATGACCACGTAGTTGTTGGAATCGGACAGTCCCTGGCGCACTGAATTGACCATCGAGGTGGTCCAGTAGTCGTTCAGGGCATCGGTCTGCTTGCCGGTTCCGTGGACGAAGGCCACGCCCGTGGCACTCCATACGCTACCGAATGTTAGTAGCAAAACAAGAAGGCAGGTCGCCTTGGCGAGTCTTAACATTGGTGAAAATCTCCTCTCTTTTTAAGCGATTACAGCCCCACTGGTGGCGCACTATAGAACAAAATGTGATGAAGCGCAAATTTCAGCTTGACTTTTTTGATAGGGGCGGGACTGGGGTCAGGGGTTGGGAAGGGGGAGAGGGGGAGAGGGGAGACGGGAGACGGAGGTCCGAGGTCGGAGGACTGAGGACTGAGGACGAAAGGCGGAAGACAGCGTTTCGGGCTGCATGGTTTTCCTTGCACCTTGAGACTTTTCCCGTAAAGCGTAAACCGTAAACCGAGCACTTAGAGGTCAGGGAAGAGTCCGAGCTGTCGGAGCGGGCGAAAGCTGCGACGGTGGGCTGGACAGGGGCCCAGCCGTTCCAGTGCCGCCAGGTGTTCGCGGGTGGGGTAGCCCTTGTGGCGGTCGAAGCCGTAGTCCGGATAGTGCTGGTGCAGTTCGAGCATCAGGTCATCTCGGCGGGTCTTGGCGATGATGCTGGCTGCGCTGATGGCCGGGTCCAGCGCATCGCCGCCGACCAGCGTTTCAACCGGGATGTCGATATGCGGTGACTTGTTGCCGTCGACCCGGACCAGAGCAGGGGCCGGTGCGAGCTGAACAATGGCCCGGCGCATGGCCTCCAGGGTGGCTTGCAGGATGTTGATCCGGTCGATTTCGGCCGGTCCGATAATGGCCACTTCGACACCAACGGCACGCTCGAGGATTTCAATCGCCAGCCGCTCCCGCTTGGCCGGGGCGAGTGTCTTGGAGTCGTCCAGTCCCGTGATTGGACGTTCCGGGTCCAGGATGACCGCCGCCGCCACCACCGGCCCGGCCAGCGGGCCGCGACCGGCCTCGTCGACCCCGGCGATCACTCCCTGATGATCAGCCACGATCGAGTTTTTCGAGAATGGCCTGGGCTGCGGTGCGGCCGGAGTCGATGGCCAGTCGCTCTTTCCAGTGTGTTGCGGTTTGTCGATAAGCGTCCATGCGTTCAGGGTGATCCAGCCAGTCCAGACAATCGCGGACCAGGCATTCTGGGGTGGCTTCGTGCTGAAGGCGCTCGGGCACCAGTGGCTCGTCGCAAAGAATGTTGGGCAGGGAGACATGGCGGGACCTGACCAGGTTCAGGCCGCGGGCCAGCCAGTACGTGGAACGGGCCAGGCGATAGAAAACCACTTGTGGACAGCCCAGCAGAAAAGCCTCCAGGGTCACGGTGCCGGAGGCCGCCATGGCCAGATCCGCGGCCACCAGGCCCTGCCGGGTCTGGCCGGCCACCACCCTGGCCCGGGCGCGCTCGAATCGATGACCGGCACGAGCGCGCAAGCGTTCTTCCTGATCGGCGGCGGCGAGCAGCACGATGAGGGCGGCATTCGGCAGCCGTTCCCGCAGACCGAGGGCGACTTCGCCCAGAAGTTGGGCGTGGCGGTCGATTTCTCCGTTGCGACTGCCGGGCAGCAAGGCGATGACCGGTTGCTCGTTCGTGATCTCCAGCTCGGTTCGCGCCGGGCCGGGATCGCGTGCGGCGTCAAGCTCGTCGGCCAGCGGATGCCCGACGAAGCGGGCATCCAGTCCATGCGGGTGATATAACTCGGGTTCGAAGGGGAACAGGGTCAGCAACAGATCCAGCGAGCGCGAGATCTTTCGGATGCGATGGCTGCGCCAGGCCCACACCGATGGCGAGACATAATGCATGGCCGTGATGCCCCGGTTTCTGACCTGACGGGCCAGGCCGAGGTTGAAGTCGGGCGCATCGATGCCGATGAAGGCATCAGCGGAGCCTGTGACGATTCGTTGCCGGAATTGCCGACGCAGTCGAACCAGCCGGGGCAGGTGAGCCAGAACCTCGAACAGGCCCATGACATTGAGTTCGTCGATTGCATGCCAGGGTTGAACGCCAGCCGCCTGCATCCGGGGCCCAGCCAGTCCGACCAGGTCGATGTCCGGTCGCTGTTCGAGCAGCGCCCGGGCGAGGTTGGCGCCGATATGATCTCCGGATGCTTCCCCCGCGCTCAGGACCAGGCGCATGTGTTCGTCCGGCCGGTCAGCGCAGCAGGCCGCGCTCGCTGGCCGCGGCCGAGTCGATCATGGGCCCGAGTTCCGGCTGATCGGTCAGGCGTGCTCGCAGTTCGGCCAGTGCTTCGTCACGCTTGAGACCGCTGCGATAAATCGTTCGGTAGGCCTCGCGGATGTTGCGGATCTGGTCGGATGAGAAACCGCGGCGCTTCAATCCTTCGCTGTTGACGCCGCGCGGGCGCGGCGGCTGGCCGGACACCATCACGTAAGCCGGCACATCCTGGCTGACGCCGCCATACATGCCCAGGAATGCATGGTCGCCGATGCGGCAGAACTGGTGAGCACCCGAGTATCCCGCGAAAATGACATGATCGCCAACGGTGACATGGCCGGCCAGTGTGGCGCCGTTGGCCATGATGATGTCCGAGCCCAGTTGACAGTCATGGGCGACGTGACAGTAGGCCATCAGCCAGTTTCGATCACCCAGGCGAGTGACGCCTCCACCGTCGACCGTGCCGCGATTGATGGTGACATACTCGCGAATCGTATTGTCGTTGCCGATTTCCAGGGCCGAGTCCTCGCCGGCGTACTTCTTGTCCTGCGGTTCATCGCCAATGGATGCGAACTGGAACACCCGATTGTTGCGTCCCAGTCGGGTTTGACCGGTGATCACGACATGCGAGCTGATCCGGCAACCGGATTCGATCACAACCTGGTCGCCGATCACGCAGAACGGGCCGATGCTGACATCGTCGGCGATCTGTGCGCCTTCGGCGACGATGGCGCGTGGATCGATCATGCCGCTGGATTGGGTCGGGCCGCGCATAGCAGCTCGGCGCTGGCCACCCGCCTGTCTTCGACCAGGGTGGTGGCTTCGTACAGACCCATGCCGCGCACCAGGCGTTTCTGGCTGACCTCGAAAATCAGCTGATCGCCCGGAACGACCACACGACTGAATCGTGCCTTGTCGATCTTGACCAGGTAGTAAAGCTGGTTGTCGGCACCTTCGGCCTTGCGGGCCAGGTGGGCCAGGCAACCGGCGGCCTGGGCCATGGCCTCCAGAATCAGCACTCCGGGCATGACCGGGTGACCCGGAAAGTGTCCCTGAAAGAATGGTTCGTTCATGGTGACGTTTTTCAGGGCGCGGATTCGTGGCGGGCTTTCGAGCTGGTACTCCAGGACCCGATCGACCAGCAGGAACGGATAGCGGTGCGGAAGCAGTTCGAGAATCTCTTCGATGTTGACGGTCGTCGGTTCACTCATGAATTCATCATTCCGGTTTCTGTTTGTTCTTTTCCAGCCGGGCCAGCCGTCTGGCCCAGTCATCCAGTTGCCCAAGTCGCACCAGGGTGCGTTTCCAGCTCCCATGCGGTCGCGAGGGAATGCCCGAACCATACTGGCCGGGCTCATCGATGGAGTCCAGTACCGTGCTCATGGCCGTGATGACCACCTTGTCGCAGATGCGCAGGTGCCCGCCGATGCCGGATGCGCCCGCGATCATACAATACCGGCCAATCGAGGTGGAGCCGGCGACCCCGACACATCCGGCAATTGCGGTGTGAGCACCAATGCGAACGTTATGGGCGATTTGCACCTGGTTGTCCAGGCGAACGTCCTCTTCCAGGACGGTATTCTCGATGGCGCCGCGATCAATGGTGGTATTGGCACCGATTTCGCAGTCGTCGCCGATTTCCACGGCACCGATTTGCGGCACCTTGATCCAGTGGTCACGATCGAATGCCAGGCCAAATCCATCGGCCCCGATGATCGCGCCGGGGTGAACGATCACGCGCTGACCCATCCGGGTGCCCCGGCCGATAAAGACCCGGGCGATCAGCCGGCTGTCGGAGCCGATATCCACATCATCCTCGATGACACTGCCCGGTCCGATGACAACATGTTCTCCGATCCGACACCCGGGCCCGATACTGACCTGCGCTCCGATGCTGGCGGACTCGGCCACGGTGCTGCTCGAGTCGACGACTGCGCTGGCATGGATGCCCGGTTTGATGCGGGGGCGGGGATGAACAAGACTGGCGACCCTGGCCCATCCAACATAAGGTTGCTGAATGATCAGGCAGTTGGTGCCGGTGCGGTCGGCGTGCTGTTTGGACAGGATGACTGCACCGGCTTCGGTCTGGTCGAGATCTTCCAGATAAGCGGGATTGGCCAGGAAACTGATATCGCCCGGACCGGCCCTAGACAGGGTCGCCAGCCCGGTGATCTCGGCTTCGGGATCTCCCCGCAGCTCGGCCCCGATGTGCTCGGCAATGTCGTGCAGTCGAAACGAGTGAGTCAATGCGGATTCCGGTGATTGCTGTCGGGAAAATCATCCCGGAGCCATTCCAGGACCCGTTCGGTGATGTCGATGGTGGGCGAGGCAAATGCCACCGGGCTGGTCAGAATCAGGTCGAAATCACCATCGTTGGCCACTTCCTTGATGGCCAGTTCGATGGTTTCCTCGAGCGCTTTCTTCTCTGCATTGGTGCGAAAACGCAGTTCTTCGCTGAGGTCTTCGCGTCGGCGATCGATGGAGCGGCTCAGGTTGCGAATCTCGCGCTCCATGTCGAAGCGAGCTTCCGCATCCAGATCCTCAGCTTCGGCCAGGCGTTGACGCATGCGTTCCAGGCGGGCCTCGTCGACCAGCAGGGATTCGTTGCGTGGCCGAAAGTCCTGATCAAGTGCTTCGCGCGCAGCGACGACCTGCGGGGCATTGTCGAACAAGCGTTCCATGTCCACGTAGCCGATCTGGACGCCGTCCTGCGCGGCTGCGGGCGTCAACCAGAAAAAGACGATCGCCAACAAGGCGAGCATGCCGCGCTTCGGGCTGGTCATGGCCCGGGCCGGATACCCGATGTGCTTCGTCGAAGCCGGTTTCAGCATGCACGACCTTGTTCGAGGTTCGTTCTAAAAAGCCTGACCGAACGTAAATTGCAGCGCCTGAGTGTTGTCGCCCGGGCGTGTCCGCAAAGGCTGAGACAGACTGATGATAATCGGGCCGACCGGTGCTTGCCAAGTCAGCGAGATGCCACCAGCAGCGCGTAGCCGGTCGACATCGAAGTCATCGAAGTCGCGGTAGACGTTACCGAAGTCCACGAACAGGGCCAGTCGAGTTCCGCCAGCCTGGATGAATGGCATCGGAAAAGCCAGCTCGACGCCACCGGTCACCTTGAAGTCTCCACCCACCGAGCGGCAGAACTGGTCCTTGGGTCCGAGCGAGAAATCGTCAAAGCCTCGGACATCCTGAACGCCACCGGCAAAGAAGTGCTCGTAGAACGGCAACCCGGTATCCTTGGTGACTACCTCGTTGATGTCGCACTGGCCCTGCTGAATTTCCGGTTCGATCGATTCGATCGCCAGGCGATCATCCCAGTCATCGTAGGCATCACCATATGCGATATCGCCGCGCACACCAAAGGCCATACCTTGGCTTCCGATCGGCCAGTATTTTCTGAAGCGGTAATTGAGCTTGTAAAATTCCCGTGTGCTGCCGGGCAGCGAGACCTCGGCGGTCAGACGATTCAGCGATCCCCGCGTCGGATTGAGAAAGTGATTTCGACTGTCGCGTGACCAGGTTGCGTCAAGTCGGTAGGTAATGACGCGTCGCTCGCTGCGAGACAGGAAACCATCACCATCCTCATCCAGGCTGATACCCAGTGGACGACTGGCTGGAATCAGGAACTGGAAGTCCTCGAACGGGGCATCCGGGTCGTCTGGCGGGGGAACGAATTCTCCCGGAAGGTTGATGTCGACCTGGTGCGCCGAGGCGCCCAGACGCAGGAAATTCAGCTCGGTGACCGGAAAGCCGATATTGACGCCGCCGGCAGCCTGACTGGTGGAGAACCTCGCCCGGTTGCTGCTGCGCCCGCGTGTGTCGAACTCGGTGTAGCGCAGGAAAAACCCGCGCGAAACACCATCAGGTGTCCAGTACGGATTGGTGTAGTTGATCGACGCCTGGGTGGCCAGGCGGCTGCGCTGGACAGCAAAAGCCACCCGGCGGCCGGTGCCCAGGAAGTTGTCCTGATCAACCGAGATCGAAGCGATCAGTCCCTGGAATTGCGAGTAACCCATGCCGATCTGGAAGCTGCCCGAGGGTTGTTCGTCAACGCTGACAATGATGTCGACCTGGTCTTCGGTTCCTTCGACCTGCTCGGTTTCGATATTGACGTTGTCGAAAAAACCCAGTCGCTGAATCCGCGCGCGTGAGCGATCCAGGGCGACCTGCGAGAACCATGCGCCTTCGAAAAGGCGCATTTCGCGCCTCAGGACCTCGTCCTTGGTTTGTTCATTGCCGCGAAAATGGATCCGTCGAACGTAGACCCGGTGTCCGGGTTCGACGAAAAAATTGATTTCGACTTCGTTGGTTTCCCGGTCGATGCGTGGCATCGGATTGACGTTGGCGAACGCATAACCGATATTCGACAGGATTGCGGCAATGTTTTCCATGCTCTGTTCGAGATCGCGCCGCGAAAAAGTATCGCCGGCTTCGATCTGGAGAATCTCGCGCAGGGTTTCTTCCGGCAGGATCAGATCACCGGTCAGGATGACATCACTGACGGTGTAGACCTCGCCCTCGCGAATGTTGGCGGTGATGAAAATATCCTGCTTGTCGGGGCTGATTGAAACCTGGGTGGATTCGATCGAGAAATCGACATAGCCTCGATCAAGATAGAACGAACGTAATTGTTCCAGATCGCCCGAGAGTTTCTCGCGAGTGTATTGCGTCCTGCCACGCCAGAAGGCCAGACCGCGCCGGTCGGATGACTCGAAGTCGGAGCGCAGCTCACGCTCGCTGAAGGTTTCGTTACCGACGATATTGATATGGCGAATCCGCGCTTGTCGCCCCTCCGAGATGTCGATCGACAGATTGACCCGGTTGCGAGCCAGTTCGCTGACCCGGGTTTCAATATTGACATCGTAATGACCCCGGCCAAAGTACTGCCGAATCAGTTCCTGGCGGACCCTGTCGAGCGCCATCTGGTTGAAGATCTCGCCTTCGGCGATCCCGATATTGGCCAGCGCCGGCAACAGGTCATCGGTGGGGATCTGGCGATTGCCGGAGATCGAAATGGCCGAGATCGCCGCGCGCTCGGTCACCGAGATCACCAGCACATTGTTTTCTCGCGAGAGTGAAATATCGCTGAAAAAACCGCTGCGGTAGAGGTCACGAATGGTGCTGCGGGCCAGCGTCGGACTCATGGTGTCACCCGGTTCGACCGGTATGAAGCTGAATACCGTGCCTTCGGAAATTCGCTGCAGACCATCGACCCGGATATCGTTGATCTGGAATGTCTCGGCCACGGTCGCGCCGGAGGCGAGCAGAAGCAGGAGCAGCGCTAGGTACTTTTTCATGAAAAACCTTGGTATGCGTTCTAGGCGGCGTTGGCACGTAGCCAGCCGACGAATTTTAGGGGATCAGGCGTAATATATCGTTAAATATGGCCAGACTCATCAGCGCGATCACCATCAGAAGCCCGATGTATTGCCCAATGATCTGGGTTTTTTCCGACACCGGTGAGCCCTTGATGATCTCGGCAAGAAAGTACATCAGGTGGCCGCCGTCCAGCATGGGGATTGGCAGCAGGTTGATGATGGCCAGCGACAGACTGATCAATCCCAGGAAAAACAGAAACCTGGACAATCCAAGGCGTGCCGAGGAGTGTGCCATCTGGGCAATGGTGATGGGCCCGGACAGGTTGCTCAGCGAGGCCTTGCCGGTGATCATGCGACCGATTATGCCCAGGGTGGCAGTGGTCAAGCGCCAAGTTTCACTGGTCGCCTGACCCACGGCTTCCACCGGGCCGAAGCGAATGATGGTGAACATCCGATCGAACTCGGCCTGAAGCTCGGGCCCCGGGGGGGGTGCCTGGATGCCGATCACCGGACGTCCCTGCTCCAGGCGCGGCTCAAGCGTGAAGGTCAACTGCTGACCATCGCGCTCGATATCCACTTCAAGCATGGCCAGCGAGTCGTTGGCCATGGCCTGTTCCGGAATGACTCGGGCGATGTCTTGCCACCCTTCGATGGGCTGGTCATTGATGGCGATCACCCGGTCATCGGTCTGCAATCCGGCCTCATCGGCCGGTGAGCCCTCGGCCACCTCACCAATGCTGGCTGGCAAGTCCGGGCGCCAGAGTTCGATACCGATGAATTCCAGGATGCTTTCCTCACGAAATTCCGGGCCCAGTTGGTCCAGGGGCAGGGTCAGCTCGCGACGCATGCCGAACGGGTCCTCGACCTCGAGCACGGCCTCGCGCCGATCCAGCGCCGGGGGGATCAGTCCAAGCACGGCATGGGTCCAGGACTCGGTCCGGCGTTGATCGACGCGCACGATCAGGTCTTTTTCCTCCAGGCCGGCCTCGGCCGCGATGCCCGTGGTCTGGCCCACCACGGGACGTGTTTCGGGGATACCGACCACGAACATCAGCCAGAATGCGGCCACGGCAAATATCAGGTTGAAGATCGGTCCGGCAGCGACAATGGCAATACGCTGGCCGACCGGTTTGCGATTGAAGGCCTGCTCGCGTTGTTCCGGTGCGACCGGCGCCTCGCGCTCGTCGAGCATTTTCACGTAGCCGCCCAGGGGGATGGCGGCGATTCGGTATTCGGTACCGTCGGCGCCCCGGCGGGACCACAGGGCACGACCGAACCCGACCGAGAAGCGCAACACGCGGACATTGCAACGCCGGGCCACCCAGAAGTGGCCAAACTCGTGGAAGGTGATCAGCAGCCCGAGGGCGACGATCAGCCAGATTACGGGACCCAGGAATTCCATCATCGTTCGAGTTCGGGTTTGGTCAGACGGCCCGATCAGACGGGCCCTCAATACGGGCGTATTGTATCGGCAACGAAACCGGCGTTTGGTTCGATCACTGCGCCCAAAGGGCGACGGCCAGGGCAAAAAAAGGTAATCCGGAGCCGAGACTGTCGATCCGGTCGAGGATGCCGCCATGACCGGGCAGCAGATTGGAGGAATCCTTGATATCGGCCTGGCGCTTGAGCAGGCTGATAAACAGATCACCACCGATCGAGGTCAGGGCCAGCGCCAGGGCCAGTAGACCGGCCAATGCGGGTGAGAACGGGCTGGCCGGAATCAGCGCTGCGGCCAGCGCCGTCAAAAGACCGGCGCTGATCAGTCCGCCGAAGGCGCCAGAGCGGGTTTTGCCCGGGCTGATGCGCGGCGCCAGCTTGGCGCCGCCGAAGTGACGTCCACAGAAAAAGGCGCCCACGTCGGCAGCGGCGATGATGACCAACAGCAACAGCACGTACCAGGGAGAGCTTGCCTGCAACCAGGTGGCCGCCAGCCAGGCGCCCAGCAGGACGACAGCCAGGACGGTCCACTTGACAGCCCGAATCAATCCGTTGCGGTATGCGCCGGCTCCTGGCCATCTCAGCCAGGCGAAAAGCACCAGCCACAATCCACACACCGGCAGCAACCACATCGTGATGTGGTCTTCGGGGTCGATCACAAGAATGACGGCACCCATTGCGGCCAGTCCGGCAGTCAGCACGATGCGCATGAAAATCGCGTCGAACCCGGCCAGTCGGGACGCTTCCCAGCCACCCAGGACCAGCAGCACGACCACGGCAAACAAGGCAAATCCGAGTGGCGGAAGACCGAACAGGGCCGAGACGCCAATCAGGGTGATGATCAGTGCGGTCAGGACCCGTGTTCTAAGCACTTTGCACCTTGCTCAGACCTCCAAAGCGTCGTTCGCGACTGGCGAAATCGTGCAGTGCGATTTCGACATGCTCACCATCGAAATCCGGCCACAGCACGTCGGAAAAATGCAGTTCGGTGTAAGCCAGTTGCCAGAGCAGAAAGTTGGACAGCCGTTTTTCGCCCCCGGTGCGAATGAGCAGATCCGGTGGCGGACCGTCATGCAGGCTGAGATTGCGGGCAACCATGGATTCCTCGATGTCTTCGGGGCTGATTTCACCGCGCTCAACGGCCTGGGCCAGTTGCCGAGTGGCCTGAACGATGTCCGCCCGCCCGCCGTAATTGACGGCCACATTGAGAATCAGCTTGCGATTGTCCCGGGTTCTGTTTTCCGCTCGTTTCATGCCGTCGCGCAACGGACGGCTGAACGCGGAGCGATCACCGATGAAACGAATGCATACGCCGTGTTCGTTGAGTTCGCGGACCTCGCGATTCAGGGCTCTCATGAACAGATCAAGCAGTTGCTTGACCTCAATGTTCGGCCGGCTCCAGTTCTCGCTCGAAAAGGCGTACACCGTAAGATGTCCGATGCCATGTGACATCACGCTTTCGACCGTGCGCTTGAGCGCGTCACTGCCGGCCTGGTGCCCGTGCGATCGCGGCTTGCCTTGCCGCTGTGCCCAGCGGCCATTGCCATCCATGACGATGGCCACGTGTTGGGGTAACGGAGAAATCGAGCTCACCCGCGTCAGATTTCCATCAACTCCTGCTCCTTGGCGGTCACCAATTCATCGACCTTGCTGACGTGCCGGTCGGTCAGATCCTGAATCAGTGTTTCGCCACGGCGCAGGTCATCTTCGGTCAGCTCCTTGTCCTTTTGCAGTTCCTTGAGCTGGTGGTTGGCATCACGCCGGATATTGCGAATGGCCACCTTGGCCTGTTCGCCCTCACTGTGGACGACCTTGGCCAGCTCGGCCCGGCGTTCCTCGGTCAGGGCTGGAAGCGGGACACGAATGTTGACTCCGGCGGTGGCCGGATTGAGCCCCAGGTCGGAGGTCATGATGGCTTTTTCGATCTTGCCCACCATGGACTTGTCGAACGGGACCACGCTGAGCGTGCGAGCATCCTCGGCATTGATGTTGGCCGCCTGGTTCAATGGCACCTCGGTGCCGTAGTAATCCACGGTGATGTGCTCGAGCAGGCTGGGATGCGCTCGCCCGGTTCGAATTTTTGCCAGTTCACCCTGCAGCGCGGCGATGCTCTTTTGCATCCGGCTGTCGGCGTCTTTCTTGACTTCGTTGAGCATGAGCCACCTCGTTGTTGATCGCCTGTTTGATTCCTCTCGGAACCCCTGGCCGCGGATTGTAGCGTTACCGGCTAGCGGGTGCACTCACCCGTGTCGTGCCCGGATACGCGATCAACTGACCAGTGTTCCGATCTCCTCGCCACTGATCAATCGTGATAGGTCACCGGCCTGGTTCAGATCGATGATCCGGATCGGCATGGATTGATCCCGGCACAGAACGATCGCATTGGTATCCATGACGGCCAGCTTTTTTTCGATGACTTCATCGTAACCGATGTGGCTGTAGCGCTTGGCCGAGTGGTCGATCTTCGGGTCGGCCGAGTAGATGCCGTCGACCTTGGTGGCCTTGATCATCAGGTCGGCGCCGATTTCGATGGCCCGCAGGCTGGCCGCCGAGTCCGTGGTGAAGAACGGATTGCCGGTACCGGCGGCAAAGATGACCGCACGCCCTTTTTCCAGGTGGCGAATGGCGCGGCGGCGAATGTAGTCTTCGCAGACTTCGCGAACCGACACTGCTGACATGACCCGCGTGGTGACGCCGGCCCGCTCCAGGGCATCCTGCAGGGCCAGCGCATTCATGACCGTGGCCAGCATGCCCATGTGATCGCCGGTGACCCGATCGATACCGGAGGCCGCCAGGCCCGCACCGCGAAAGATGTTGCCACCGCCGATGACAATGCCGATTTGCACACCTCGGTCGACCACCCCGGCAACCTCGCGGGCGATCCGCGAACTGACCTTGGGGTCGATGCCGTAATCCATCTCCCCAAGCAGCGCTTCGCCGCTGATCTTGAGCAGTATCCGTTGGTAGGCCGCTTCGGTCATTGATCTGGCTCCCTGCGGATCGTTTCAGGATGGCTTAAAGTCAGCCGCCGCGAGCCTGCTGCATGACTTCGGAGGCGAAATCGCTTTCTTCCTTTTCGATGCCCTCGCCGACTTCCAGGCGGACATAGTCAACCACACTGGCGCCCTTTTGCTTGAGCAGCTTGCCGACCGTGACATCGCCATCCTTCACGAACGGCTGACCGGTCAGGGTGATCTCCGCCAGGTGCTTGTTGAGGCGCCCGGTGACCATCTTTTCGATGATGTCGGCCGGCTTGCCGCTGTCCTTGGCCTGGGCAATGAGAATCTCGCGCTCCTTGGCCAGGACCTCTTCGGGCACATCCTGGGCATCGCGATATCCGGGATTCAGCGCCGCCACGTGCATGGCGATATCCCGCGCCAGTTCTTCATCGCCACCACTGACAGCGACCATCACGCCGATTCTTCCACCGTGAATGTAGCTGCCGATCGCCCCGTCACCGGCATCCAGGCTTTCCATGCGGCGGACCTGGACGTTTTCGCCAATCTTGGCGACCAGTTGCTGGCGGGTGTCCTCGACGCTTTCGCCGCCTGACATCGACATGTTGCGAAGCGCTTCGATGTCGTCGGCCTGCAGTGCCAGCTGGGCGACTTCCTCGGCGAACTTGCGAAAGTTTTCGTCCTTGGCCACGAAATCGGTTTCGCAGTTGACCTCGACCAGGACGGCACGTGCGCCTTCGCTGGCATGCACGATGGCGCCTTCGGCGGCCACCCGGCCGGCCTTCTTGTCCGCCTTGGCCAGGCCGGACTTGCGCAGGTGTTCCAGTGCGGCGTCCATGTCGCCTCCGGTTTCGACGAGGGCTTTCTTGCACTCCATCATGCCGGCGCCGGTGCGTTCGCGAAGTTCCTTGACTTGTGCTGCGGTAATGCTCATTGGATCAGAATTCCTCAAAAATACAGACTCGGGGTTGCATCATCTTTCAGGAATCGGGCGCCGATCGCAGTTGTGAACGGCGCCCGCCCCATCAATCATCGGGCTTGGCCGCGGTCTTCTTGGCCGCCTTTTTCTTGGTGGCCTTCTTCTTGGCCGTTTTCTTTTTGGTTGCCTTCTTGGTTGCAGCCTTCTTTGCCGGCTTGGTCGCGGCCTCGTCGGCCTTGGCGGCTTCGGCCTCGTCCGGCTTTGCGGCTTCGACCTCTTCGGCTTTGGCGGTTTCCACTTCCTTGGCATCGTCGGCCTTGGCCGCGGGCGCGTTGGTTTCCGCCTTGTCCGAATCGGCCGGGTCGGGCTTGTCGGTTCCGGCATCGTCCGCCTTGGCGGCAACCTTCTTCTTGGCCGTCTTCTTGGTCACGCGGGCCGTGGTCTTTTTCTTGGCCGTCTTGCGGGCGGCGCCATCGGACTTCTCGGCGGGTTTTTCAACCGGGTTGCCTTCGGCATCGAGTTCAACGAATTCATCGTCATCCTCGCCACCCACAGTGGGTACCGAAGCACGGCCTTCCAGAATGGCGTCGGCCGCCAGCTGGGCATACAGTCGAATCGAGCGGATGGCATCGTCATTGCCCGGAATGACGTAGTCGATGTTTTCCGGCGAATGATTGGTGTCGACCACCGCCACGACCGGGATCTTGAGCTTGCGCGCCTCGGCCACGGCAATCGATTCGTGTCCGACATCGACCACGAAAATCGCGTCGGGCAGGGCGTTCATGTCCTTGATGCCGCCCAGGCTGCGCTCGAGTTTGTCGCGCTCGCGGGTCAGTTGCAGGACTTCCTTCTTGACCAGGCGCTCGAAACTGCCGTCCTCGGCCATCTGCTCGAGTTCCTTCAGGCGGTTGATGGACTGGCGCACGGTACGGAAATTGGTCAGCATGCCGCCCAGCCAGCGGTGCGAAACATACGGACTGTTGCAGCGCTGGGCTTCCTCGGCGATGGACTGGCTGGCGGCGCGCTTGGTGCCGACGAACATGATGTTGCCGCGACGGCTGGCCATGCGGCTCAGGAAATCCAGTGATTCCTTGAGCAGCGGCAGGGTCTTTTCGAGGTTGATGATGTGGATCTTGCCACGAGCGCCGAAGATGTAGGGTTCCATCTTCGGGTTCCAGTAACGGGTCTGGTGTCCGAAGTGCACGCCGGCTTCAAGCATCTGGCGCATATTGACGTTGGGCATTGAAATTTCCTTCACTTTCAATTGGACATCGCGCAACGGTGGCATTCCAGTGCCTGAATTCCGTTCAGTTTCAACGCATTGTCCGGGGTTTGGGCCTCCGCTGATCCCGTGCCTGCGAACCTCAGGTTCTTAGACCATGCTCTCGATGTCTGCCGACATCGATTCGATGATCAAGAACACGGGCAACCCCGCAGCACTTGCCAATCAGCGTGTGTAATGGTCTTTGCCGGCCATCATTGGCCAACAAATCCCATCAAGCATACAGCATTTGCCTTACCTGTTTCAATAGTTTCGTGCTTTTTCCATGGGTCTGCGCTGACATACAATGGACATTCACGCCATGCCCGAGGATCAGAAGTTCCTGCCATGCCCCAGTTATTGAGCGCCTACCAATTCGTCGACCTGAAGGAATTGCCCCTGATGCGTGCGCGGGTCCGGGCCAGAACGCTTGAACTGGGACTCAAGGGTACGGTGTTGCTGGCTGACGAAGGCATCAATTTCAGCCTGGGCGGCGATGCGAGCGCCCTGGATCATTGGCTGGACTGGCTGAACCAGCACTATGGCGTTGCTGATCTCGTCTGCAATCGGTCAACGGTTGGTTCAGTGCCCTTCCTGCGACTCAAGGTCCGCATCCGCCCTGAAATCATTACCTTCGAACCGAACCTCAAGCCTGGGGAAACGGCGACCGGTCAATCGCTTTCACCGGAGAAATGGCAGCGTTTGCTTCAACAGGAGGATGTGCAACTGGTCGACACGCGCAACCAGTATGAATACAACATCGGCAGCTTTTCCGGGGCCATCAACCCACAAATCGAGCGTTTCTCTGAGTTTCGTGATTGGGCGACCGAGCACCTTGACCCGGAACGTCCGGTGGCGATGTTCTGCACCGGGGGGGTGCGTTGCGAAAAGGCCAGCGCCTGGTTACTGGAGCAGGGCTATGACCAGGTCTACCAGTTGCATGGCGGGATTCTGCAATACCTGGAGACAATCCCGGTCGAGCACAGCCGCTGGCACGGTGAGTGTTTTGTGTTCGATGACCGGGTCAGCGTGAATCACGCCCTGCAACCGACGGGGCGGGCGGTGTGCGCCGGATGCCGCAAGCCGGCTGAGGGACTCAGCGCCGAGGGTATGCCGCCGGTCGATGAAAATGGGCAATGCCGGGCTTGCGGCGAAGCGTTTTCCCCGGGACGCCTGGCCGGCATACGCGAGCGTGTGCGCCAGATCGCCCTGGCCCGCAGGCGTGGTGACCAGCATCTTGGCCCGCAGGCTCAAAATGATCATGCTGCTGATTCCAATCAGGAGATCAGCCAATGAGTGCGCAGTCCGGAACCAATCCCCAACTGAGAGCCGAGCCGCCGGCCTGGCTGCCGGAGGTGCTGGAGGCCTCCTGGCATTTCCTGGCCAATTACCCGCCCGTGCTGGCCCTGGTCGTGATGGTCGTCGGCATCGCGCTGGCGGTACTGGGTCGAGCCTTCGTGCTGCATTGGGGCACCAAGCTGGTCTCTCGTACCAGCCCGGATCTGGGCGCGAAGTTCTTGCGCATTCTGGCCAATGTCGCCGCCCTGATCGTGGCCTATATCGCCCTGGTGGTCGCGGTTCAAGTTATGGGATTCAGCGAGCGGGTCGAACAGGTCATCATCCGCATTCTGCTCAGCCTGCTGATTCTCAGGTTGATCAAGTCGGCCATGCGCGCCTCGCATGTCGGCCTGGAAATCCTTGGCCGGGTGCGCGATCGCTACGCCATCGTCGAGGAGCGCACCATTCCGCTGTTTGATCTGGTCATGACGATCCTGATCATCGGCGCGGCGGCTTATGCGCTGCTGATGGTCTGGGACATCAATCCGACCGCCTGGCTGGCCTCGGCCGGCGTGATCGGCATCGCGGTGGGATTTGCCGCGCGCGATACGCTGGCCAATCTGTTCGCCGGGTTTTTTATCATTGCCGATTCGCCGTATAAGCTGGGCGACTACATCGTGCTTGATTCCGGTGATCGCGGCGAGATCACCAAGGTCGGCATTCGTTCTACCCGCCTGCTGACCCGCGACGATGTCGAGATCATCGTCCCCAACTCGGAGATGGCCAACGCCAAGATCTTCAACGAATCCGGCGGGCGCTGGGTCAAATTCCGCATTCGCCTGAAGGTGGGCGTGGCTTACGGCTCGGATGTCGACGCGGTGGTCGAATTGCTTGAACAGGTCGCGGCCAACCATGGAACCGTCTGTCGCGATCCCTCACCGCGGGTGCGAATGCGCGGTTTCGGTGATTCCAGCCTGGATTTCGAACTGCTTTGCTGGGTCGATCACCCTTCCGAGCGCGGCGTGGTCACCCACGAGCTGTACATGAAAATCTACAAGGAGCTTGGCAAGGCCGGTATCGAGATCCCCTTCCCGCAGCGCGATCTGTGGGTACGCGATCCCGGACGGCCCGCCGAGGAGCCGTCTGCCTGATCCGGTTCAGTCGGCAGAGTCATCCAGAGGCTTCCTTGCCGATACCGAGTTCCATGCGCAGCCAGGCATTGGCGCGTTTGAGCTGGCGCTGTACGGTGCGGCGTGACACATCAGCCATGTCGGCAATCTCCTCGGTGGTATTTCCGGCAAAGTAACGGGCCGTGACGATATCGGCCAGTTCGCCGTCCAGATCGGCCAGGCGATTGATGGCGGCATTCATGTCCAGTACCCAGGCCATGTCGTGTTCGTCGGCGGCCACCAGGCCTTCTTCCAGCGGCAAGTGAGCCGCGCTTCCACCCCGTTTGCTGGCAAGCTGGCTGCGCGCGTGATCCACGATGATCTGACGAATGGTGCGCACCATCAGGCGGTTGAGATGCTGACGATTGGTGATCGCAACCCCGGTGTCGCGAAACAGCTTCATGTAAGCCTCGTGAACCAGTGCGGTGGTGCGCAGGGTTTCGCCGGTTCCCATGCGGGCGCGCTGGTGGCGGGCTAGCCGGCGAATGTCGTCGTACACGATTTCGGTCAGTTGCTCGAGCGATTCCGGCGAGGATCGCAGTTGCTCGAGCAACAAGGTGATCGGGTCTTCGTCAGGCTTTGCCATGAGGCCAATCACGGTCGGAGATTCACGGGTCAGAGCGCAAGCTTACCACTCTCGCGGACAATGGATGCTCATCGACTGGCACGATGCTCTATGATTCTGGGCGAGTGCCGGCCGGTAGTCGCTGGCTAACAGACCAAGATCCTGGATGCAGACAATGAATTCCTTCTCCGGCGAACTGGTGCTGGTTGCGGCCATGGCCCGCAATCGCGTGATCGGCAACCAGGGCGACATGCCGTGGCGCCTGCCGGCCGACCTGGCCCACTTCAAGCAGGTCACGCTCGGACACCCGGTCATCATGGGCCGCAAGACCTTCGAGTCGATCGGCAAGCCCCTGCCTGGTCGACGCAATATCGTGATCAGCCGTTCCCGGCCGCGTCTGCCCGAGCGCGTGGAACTGGCCGACAGCCTGGATACGGCCCTGTCAAGGTGTGTCGATGCCCAGCGCGTCATGATCATCGGCGGCGGTGAAATCTATCGCCAGGCCCTGCCGCTGGCCAACCGGTTGGAGCTGACCCTGGTCGATGCCGAACCCGATGGCGATACCGTCTTTCCCGACTACAACCTGGCGCAGTGGACTGTCGAGCACATGCAAGCCCGCCCGTGCGATGAAGCCAATGCCCATCGCCTGGTATTTCTCAGGCTCAAGCGCAAGTGAGCCAGCGCGTAACAATTGATCGCTGGCAGTTCGGCCCGGGCGTCACTTCCGCAATTGATTGGCGCGGAACAGATCATCGGCCGCCTGCAGGATCCTCATCCTGAGTTGCTCGTTGTAGTCCGGTCGCTCTTCGAGGAATGCGCGAACGGTCTCCACCGCGCTGTCGGACCAGTGATGCTTGAAGGTAAGGTTCAGCCACTGGCTGGGAAAAAAGATGTCACCGGTCACTTGCAGCTCTTCGAGAATTTCAAGTGATGCCCGGAGGTATTGCTCCGACTCATCCACCCTGAGCGGATGGTGCAGGTATCCGAGCGCCGTTCGCACCCATGACTCGACCCTTCTGTTGTCCGCACCCATCAGGGAGTCAAAGAACCGATCACGCGTTTCCCGGTCATTGGAAAGGGCCGGCATGATGAATTCGAACTCCCTCCTGCGGTCGGGATTTTCGATCTGGTCCAGTTGGGTTGCGGCAATGTGCTCGAATCGGTCGGGCATCTTGATCGAAAGCTCGGATGCCAGGCTGATCAAGTCCGTCTCCGAAAGTGAAAGTCCGGCCACCTGAACCCTTCCCGACCAGATCTCATACAGCCTGTCCAGCGCCTCATCGCTCATCGCCGCATTCCGGTAGCTGTTGAAAAAGACCCGCTTCAGGCTGCCGTCATGATCAGGGTCTTGCACGCCGTCCCACAGCATCCGTTCAATGTCAGCTTGCATGTCGGATCGTTGTTCATCTGTCAGAAACGACCATTGGATCGTACCGAGCTTGTCCAGGGCTAACTCAAGAATGAGCTGGTTGTGCGCTTCGGGAATCAACTTGATCAGCGATTGCACCATCTCCAGCGGGTCGATCTCGCGCTGCTCAAGCATGTTTTCATACAAGTCGATCAGCAGTACGCCCGTTTGAAGATCACTCAAGTTCGGCCATTGATTCAGCAGTTCTTGATCGGCTTCGAAAAGCCCGTAGCCCATGCCGTCGGAGTTGAGCAAAACCTGATCCGGATCAGAGCATTCCTGCGGCAACGCAATCTCGACCACCGGCGCATCGGACGTTACGTTGACTGCACATCGTTGATCTCCGGAAAAGATCAATGCCTCGAACGCCTGAGTCCAGATCCGGCTTTTGCCGGATGGATCATGCTGGCGGATCTTCAGCGGGCTGACCGATTCAACGCCAATATGAGGCCTGCCTGCGGTGTGCACCCATACATCGCTCCAGCGTTCAAGATCCTGATCAATGAGGCGATCAAAAATGGCGACCAGCTCCGGCCATGTGGCATTGTCGTGGCTGAAGCGCTCCAGGTATTCCCGGATGCCTGTCCGGAACAGCGTCTCACCCAGCAGGGTTTCGAGTTGGCGCATCATGATGGGCGCCTTCTGATAAATGATGGGGCCGTACATCTGTCCGGCCATGTTGAGATTTTCAAGATGCTGACGAATGGGATTGGCGCCCTGTGTCCTGTCCACGCTGTAGGCTGCCGGGTAATGGCGCACCAGGAAATTCAGATCATGATCCACCTCCGGGAATTCCGGGTTCACAATCTTGGCCGCCATGAAATTGGCATACACCTCCTTGGTCCATACATCGTTGAACCACTTCATGGTCACCAGGTTGCCGAACCACATATGCGCCGTTTCGTGGGCGATCAGGCTGGCACGGCCAAGCAGGGCCGACTGCGAGGGATCTTCATCCAGAAACAGGCTGTCGGAACGGTAGAGGATGGCGCCGACATGCTCCATGCCGTTGTATTGGAAACCGGGAATCAGGGCAAAGTCGAACTTCTGATAGGGATGGGGGATGCCGGTGTAGGCCTCGAGCCATTCAAGCGCGTTGCCATGCAGGCGAAAGATGTCATCCAGGTTGCGGTTGACTTTTTCGATATCGGTTTCCCGGTGAATCAGGGTCATGTCGCGCCCGTTAACAGACCGCGTGACGCGCTCGAATTTTCCGGCCACGAAAGAGAAAAGATAGGAAGGGATCAGGTCGGACTCCGCGAACCTGAGTTTGCGGCCATCACCATCCGGTTGCTCTTCGAGCAGCACGCCATTGGCCAGGGCTTCCCAGCCCTCAGGAAGGGTTAGCGTGAGTTCGTAGACCGACTTCAGATCGGGCTGATCGAATACCGGAAACGCCGTCCTTGCCCGGTCGGGTACGAAGAGCGTGTAGAGATACTCCGGGTTTCGGTTCAGCGCGTCCTCGCCGGCAATGAACTCGATTGAAATCTCGTTTTCTCCGGGTATCAGCTCTTCGGCCGGAATCACGATATGCTCATGCTTGAAACGATATTCGGATGCTTGACCATTCGCCTTTACCGAAATCAGGTTTTCCTCCGGTGCTCGAAAATCGAGCTGCAGCGGCAGGCGGGTGTCGGACAAATTGAAAGTAAGCTGAAGCGCCCCGTCAATTGCTGCCTCTCGCTGTTCGGGGATGATGAAATGCAGCCGGTAGCGGATGTCACTCAGTACTGATTTGCGATATTCGGCAAGCTGTAATGAAACACCCGGTTCCACGGTCAATGGATGTTGTCGTTCGCACGAGGGCAGAATCATCATGGAGAGTGCAATCAGCAGTAGTAATCGATCATGTCTGAAAAATGTCATGGCACCGAAAGGCCCTCCTATCAAGGATAATCTAGTGTAAACCGCATTCTGTGCTTAACGGCCTTTGACAGTCACCGATCGATGCCGGGTTAATATAAGGTTGTTGCAACCATTGATCAGCTCGGTTGGGAAGGTTAGGCTACGCCCTCGCTGGAAGTTCGCAAGCCTCCCAGACCATCAGTTTCGAACGCCCGCCTCAGTGCTGAAAGGGCAGGTCTCGATTCCAATTCAGGCCGAAACCGAGTCCGGGCTGGCGGTCAACTGATCACAATAGAGGTTTCAAATGACACGCAACGTACTGGGCGAGCCCCTTGTCCCTTGTTCGCACGATCCTTTGACCGGCTTTTATCGCGATGGTAGTTGCCGTACCGGGGATGACGATGTCGGCTGTCACAGCGTCTGTGCGGTGATGACCGAGGAGTTCCTGGAGTTTTCGGCCGAGCGCGGCAATGATCTTTCCACTCCGCGACCGGCCTGGGGTTTTCCGGGCCTCAAGCCGGGTGACCAGTGGTGTCTTTGCGCTGATCGCTGGCGCGAGGCGCTGATGGCCGGCATCGCGCCGCGGGTGATTCTGGAAGCCACCCACGAGGCGACATTGGAGTATGTCACCCTGGATCAGCTACGTGCTCACGCCGCCAATACCGCGCACTGACTGGACGTTTACACCTCGAGGCGATACCCGCTTTCGCTTCGTCAGGGGTTCATGCCTGCTCTGAACGTCCTGGACCTCGGAGCGAGCTGTCAACTCAATCGTGCAGGACTGTCACACGCGCTCGCTCGATATTGGGACGTTCGGCTTGTGGTGCGACCGACAGCAGGCGTTCGGCCCACTGGGAGGCTGCCTGGTCGTCTCCGGCCTGTTCGGCGGCGATCATGGCTCCGAAGAGGGTGTTGTAGCGACCCGGCCAGATCTTGTCGGCCTCGGAATAGGCATCCAGAGCCGCGGCCGGCCGCTCGAGGGTGCGCAGCAGATCACCAAGTGCCTCGCCCGGAGGCAACAGTGCGCCGGGGGTGACCGGATGTTTTTCCACCGATGATTCGAGATCCACGGCCTTGCGCATGGATTTCACGGCGCGCTCGGCATCCCCTTCGGCATGCGCAATCCAGCCCTCGAGAATGTAGCGGTCAACGTCGATATACACGGTGAATCGCTCGTCGGCGGCAGCCCTGGCCTGGTCGCTGAGTGCTTCCAGGCTTGCTGCCGCTTTGCGCGCGCCTTCCAGGTCATCGGTGTGCACCGCGCCGAGCCCGCGCGCGTACCAGTTCAGGCCTTCTGGCCACTCGAAGCTTTCCCATTCGATGTAGTCGGGTGTGTGCGAGTCAAGTTGGGCGGCGCGTTCCCAGTCACGCTGTTCAACGGCCAGGCGCGCGGGAATGGCAGCCAGGTGAAAGGCGCCGACAAAACCACCCTGGTGACGACCCTTGTCCTGAGCCGTTTTCCATACGTTCTCTGCAACAGAGTCCTCACCGCGCTGCAAATGACCATAAACCAGGTAGTCGATGGCGTGGATGTAGTGATAAGAGACGGCGCCATTGACATCATGTTCCAGTGCCGCTTCGGATGACCGCTCATTCCAGTCGATGACCTCGGGCCAGTCGCCCAGGCGCACGTATATGTGCGAGGGCATGTGCAGGGCATGCGGCACGGTCGGCGCAATTTCGCCGTAAGCCTCGACCATGTGCAACATGTTTTCGGCCCGGCCTTCGGCATCGGTGGCATGAATGGCATAGTGAATCGATCCCGGATGGGTCGGCTCGGCATCGAATATCTTCTGGAGAATCTCTTCGGCCTCGGCATGCAGGGCATGGTGGTCATCGGCGCTCAAGGCCCGGGTCAGCAACCCCAGACTGTACAGCGCGGCCACGTCATGATCTTCGGGGTAGGCCTGATAGGCCGCATCCATGCCATCGGCCCAGGCATTGAGGCGAACGCCGAGGTGTTCGGTATCGGCCTCGAAAAATGCTGCCGTGGCCTCGATCAGCAGCCGCTCGCGCTCGCTTTCGACGCTGGCGCGCGCACGGTCGATGGCGACCTCGGCCCTTTCGAAGTCCTCGTCCGAAGGGGTGGTGCCCCATAGCGGCTGGAACAGGGTCGTGGCCACGCCCCAGTGCGCCATTGCGCAGTCGGGATCGGTCTCGGCGATGGATTCGTACTCACCGCGTGACTGCACATACATCATGTGATGCATCAGCCCGAGCGCACGATCGAAATCCGCGCGCACCGATTCATTGCAGTCAGCGCCGAAGTCGACCGTGCCGATGGTTTCATCGTCATGCACCAGTGCATCGTCGTGCATGTGGGCATGATCGTTGTGCTCGTGATCGCCATTGTGATCACTATTGTGAGTGCAATCGGCATGGACATGGATTGCAATGGCCAGTGCGGCGATCAAACCCACGACCAGTTTCCAGGTGGCTTGATTCGATGTCATGAAAACCTCCTATCGTTTCCCATCCTCTGTGGGGACGGCATCGACTGGCTCCTCGAATGCAATGAACAGCACACAGGGGTCGCTGCCTTCCAGGCAGCGCGCGGTGTGTGGCAAACGGGCAGGGCCGTATGCGTAGGTGCCGGGGGTCAGCGTGACGGGATCCTGACCATCGTAATCGACTTCCATTTCACCGGAGACCAGCACCATGCGCTCGGCCGAGGTGTGCCAGTGGTGGGTGGCCTTGGTGCCGGGCTGAAGGCGGAAGAAAACGTCTGCATTCGTGCCGGCGGGATTGCCCTGCAACACCGCGATACGGCAGTCCTCGGGCATGAATTCCGGACACGGGCCCCATTCGAGCTCGGGATCGTCGGCAGACCAGGTAAGGGCTTGTTGCTCCGCCGTAACCAGGGGTGAAACACCCAGTAAGAGCAGGCTTGCCAGGGTAAATGCAAGTTTCTTGTGCACGATGTACTCTCCGAGATTGTGGCTGGTGTTGTAGAGAGACACGAAGATTGCGCGATTCAACCGCCAGGAAATTGCTGGAGAGCCTCGCGCACGGCCGCACGCCGCGGGTGGTCGTCGAGTCCCAGCGACTCGAATCGCCGGTCGGCCTCGTGCAATACCGCACGGGCTTCATCGACGCGGTCGAGATCGCTTAAGGCCTTGGCCTGGATCAAACGACGGCCCAGCGACCCCAGCACGTCGCCGTCCACGTCATGGCTGGCCAATGCTGCCTCGATCTCCTCGAGTGCGGACTGCGGACGTTGATTGGCCTGGTGGCAGGCCGCCCTGGCTTCGTGCAACTGGGCCCGGTTGCGTGGTTGGCCCTGCAAGGTTTCGGCATGGCGCATGTCTTCGAGCAGTTGCTCGCCGCCCCGGCCATTGCCGGCCAGACAGCGGGTCCAGGCATGCAGCATCTCCAGCGAGGCAATCACGCGCGGATCCCAGTCGCCCTGCTCCTCGGCCAGGGCGTGAGCCCGGGCCAGGTCTTCGACCGCGGCGTCCATGCGACCCAGACGCGCCTTGAAGCTGCCGCGCTGACTGAAATACAGCGGCCACTGCTCGAGCGTCGAGTTCAGGGCTTCGGCATGTTCGTCGTTGGCGCGCCGTAGTGTCTCGAAAGCCTTCTCGATCCGGCCGGTGGTCAGCAGGATGCGCGCCAGTGTGCGGCGTGAGACCGCGCGATAATCGACCGGGTCAGGATAAATCCGATCGTATAGCTCGATGGCGCGACGGGCGCGGCGCTTGGCCTCTTCCAAACGTCCCAGGGCCAGTTCGAGACCAACACTGTTGGCCAGCGCCACCACGTGCCCCTGGCCTGTTTCTCCGGTAGCCTGCCGGTAGGCCTCGATGGCCTCGGTCCTCAGGTTTGCCGCCTGGTCCAGATTACCGGCGGCGGCTTGCAGCCCGCTCAGGGCATCGAGCAAGGATGCTTCGGTCAGGTCGCTCAGGAGGCCGGTCCGGTACAGGTCTTCATAGAGCGGTTCAACCAGGCTCAATGCCTGTTCGTGGTTGCCACGATGGCGTTCGATCCAGGTTCGCTGAATCCTGTTTTGCGCCAACAGATCGTGGCCGTTGTCCGCATCAATAAGCCACGACTCGGCCTCGATGAGCAGGGCTTCGGCATCATCCAGGCTGCCCCCGTCGGCGATCGTCAGGCGTGACTTCAGTTGCAATACGCGTGCCCGGTCGATCGGGCCCAGCGCCGGAGTTTCAGGCAGGATCTCCATGGCGGCATCGACCAGGGGCCAGGCTTGCTCGTAGAGGTTCTGCGACTGATAGACCTGACCCAGTGCAACCAGCATGCCGAATCGTTCTACTGCCGGAGCGGAATCGGAATCCAGCGCCTGTTGGGTCCCGAGCTCCAGGATCTCGGCGGTGGTCGGCAATTCGTCCTGGGGCTGAGTCGCGCGAAACAGGTTGATCAGAAAATCATGCAGGGCAGTGGCACGCGCCAGGGCGATTTCGGCATCAGACAGCGCGGCCTCGGCGCGCGCGGCCTCGGCTTGAGCCAGATCACGCTCGGCCGTAACCTGCCAGCCCATCCAGGCGCCTCCACCGGCAACAATGATCAGCGCCAGGCCAGTGACGACGGCCACGGCGGTATTGCGCTGTGCCCAGCGCGCCAGCCGATAACCCAAGCGCCCCGGATGGGCTCGCACCGGGTAGTGCCCGAGCCAGGCGTGCAGATCGGACGCCAGGGCGGTGGCCGAGGCATAGCGGTCTTCCGGTTCTTCGGCGGTGGCGCAGTCGATAATGGAGCGCAAGTCGACCGGTACTGGCGCATCGCCGATCAGTTCATTGAGCAGGCGACCCAATTGCCAGAGGTCGGAGGCCGTGGTAAGTGGCCCGCCATCGCGTTGTTCGGGGCTGGCGTAGTCGGGGGTGAGTCCGTAGCTCGAGCCGATCGCTCCCGCTGTGAAACGCGAAATTCCGAAGTCGAGCAACCGCGGTTGGCCGCGGCCATCGACCAGTACATTGGATGGCTTGATATCGCCATGGATCAGGCCACGGCGATGGGCGTGCTGAACCGCCTGACACAGGGTGGTGATCAGCTCCAGGCGTTGGCGTAGCTCAAGGCCCTTGGCATGCCGGTCGATGGTCTGTCCTGGCACATGATCCATGGCAAACCACAACATGCCATCTTCGGTCTGGCCGCCGTCAATCAGACGCGCGATGTTGGGATGATCCAGGCCGGCCAGCAGCTCGCGCTCGCGGGCCAGCGCCTCGCGTCCGCCGGGCACCGGCCGGTCGCCACGCAGCCATTTCAACGCCACTTGCTGACTGAAGGCGCCATCGGCTCGCTCGGCCAGGAATACCACTCCGCTGCCGCCGCGGCCAAGCTCGCGAACGATCCGCCAGGCGCCAATCCGATCGTTTGGCTCGG
>SL_3KL_010_SEDDRAFT_10000361_pt1 | contig 36287 bp, 46 predicted proteins | sample SodLakKL_010_SED_2_FD_10381 | JGI IMG/M metagenome (IMG submission 10381) | reverse complement strand
AAATCATCCCAATCAGCGTGTGCCACACCTTCACTTGTGCCTGAATAGTTGTTGACCTGATAGGTGTTGCCACTGTCAGTAACACAAAAGCCGTAAGGGTAAGTTCCGCCCGTGTACGGCTGTGGGTCTATCATGGAATCAATGGTGGATTCCTCATAGGGGGATATACGATACTGCTCGGTAAGGTATTCATTACCCTCCTTCAGGTATTCACCATCGAGGTCTTTCAGGTAAATGTTTTTTCGAATTTCGTATGCGCTCATATTATTTTAGGGCTTGAGGTTTGAATCCAAAACTTTGTGCTATTAACTTGCAAAAGCTGAAATTTACTCATTTCGGGCTCTCTTGTCCATGTATCGCCTGCCGTATAATTAGCCACAGGCGGCACAGCTTCCTGCTGGATGTGCTTATATGTGTATTCTTTTGTGGGTATATCAAGGTGCTGCTCCTTTACCTGATCGCCGCTTTTAGGTTTGATATACCCCTCGCCATCGTCTTCCCAGTTGCTCCCATCAGGGAGGTTTACAATGTGCTGTGCGTCAACTTTCTTTTCTTCTTTTGGCTTGATCTGCCCCTCACCGTCATCTTCCCATCTTCCAATAGCGTCAAGGTCTACGTCTTTTGTGGGTATCTGCTTAGAAGGTATTTGCTTAGACGGTGTTGCATTGGGCTTACCTTCTTCATCCCAGCCCGCTACCTTGTCAGCGTGTTCAATCTCCGTTTCGTGGTCTTCATTAGAGGTTATTTTATGTAGTCTGTCATGACTCTCTCCGGTAGCTTCCCATGTTCCGCCCCCTTTTGCTGCATCCGCTGTGATACACTTCTCGACAATATACTGCCCTCCTGTAGCATACAAGCGTATATCATCCACTGTGTCTTCTGTATTTGAAGCACTCCGTAGATAAATAAAATTACCTATATGGATACTACCTTTTATTATCATTATATGAAAATTGCCTCACCTTCAAACCTTAAATCTGGATTTTCCGGAACTCGGATACTCACATCACCATTGGCTGCAACCTTCACTCTGTCGGGAGTAACCTGAATAAAATCAGACCCATCAGCTTGGAAAATATCAACCGTTGGTTTGGTTCCTCTCTCGTGTTCAGATTCCAGAACGGTAATAGTGTGATACCCGTTGGATAAAGTCGGCCATCCTGAAGCTGTATCTGAATCATCAAAAGATTTCACATACCTTTCTGTGGGGATTTTGTCTGCTTCTTCGAGGAAGTTCACATGCCATTCCCCAACCTCTGTGCTAATATCCACACAAGTAAGCTCATAGGCTCTTCCCGGCTCAATGTTTTTCAAAGTAGCGGGGGTTGTGTCATGATAAGTTTGAACATTAACTGCTGCTGCAGAATCATCCGGCACATCAATCACAACCTGCCACCCCAAAAGCAATGTCGTTGCGTTGGGTAAAATCACATTTTGGGTTGTTGTGTTTTTAAGCCTGTGCCATTTGTAAGTGTGCCTGTCAAGGTCTTTTGTTGCGCTTAGGGTTGCAGCAGTAGCTCCGAAGTCAACCCTCCGGTCAGCTATAATCGTTCTGCCTACCCTGAAATCACCTCTTCTGTCCATGATAAATGTTATTTGGCTATTATAATACTACCCTCGAACCGTAAGTCAGGGTCTGCGGGTACAAAAATTCTTTCAATGTTTTCTGTTACTGTTATTGTTTCCAGACTGATTTTCTTTTCTCCGCTTCGCACCTCACAATGTACTGACTCTCCAAATCCATGATTAAAATCAATCTTGTAACCTCCTGCTGTTACTTCCCAGTCTCGTGGAATTAAAGGTTTTTTTGAATGGGGTGATAATAGACTCCCAATTCTCATTATCCGATAGTACATCATTTTTCTTAACTAATCGGTAATAATGATCATCCTGTATTATATAAACAATCATACCCCATCTACGTTGATAAGTAAGCAGATTATCTCTATCCTCAACAGTCTCTACATTTATATCAACCCTTAATCTTAAGGATTCATATAAAACGGCACCCGTAGTATAATGGGTAACTTTTGGACCTATTTTATTATCGTTATCAGCCATTTATTATAAACTTTGAGGGGATTGTAATTCCCATATCCCCCCATGTTCAATAACTATCCAATTTATTACGTTAGCACTAATCTGTACTGCTTTTACTCTAATCCAAGCTCCTTCATCGGTAGTAGTTATCCCCAGGTCACTATATTGATTATTAAAGATAATACTAGCACTACCCACTGTTGCACTAACCGAATAGGCATTAGAAGACATTTTCCTAACGACCATTTCTGCATTAAGTATAGTATTAGGTATTGGTAAGTGAGCATCAAAATTATTTGGGGTATTTATTAATACGTTATTAGTTTCTAGGGAGATATCTAATTCATTACCTGAAGTCATATATGCAGTGCCATGTCCTACAATCAATCCCGAGTCTTGCCATTTATCATCTACATATTTTTTATTGGTAATATGATCATTGTGGCTAGGCTCAAACGCTTCTTGTAGTTTGGGACTGGCACTATCTAATATTATTTCAGGAGCAGCTAAATCTATTAGGACTGGATTAACAAGGGATAGTAAATTGGTAAGAAATGAAATCTTGCTATTAACTTCATCTTTATGGGATATCTCATTTAATATTCCCTTTAAATCTGTAATTTTAAATCCCCCGGCTCCGTCTGCGGTATTAATTATATCTTCATCTCCTGCTGTGGGGGATCCCGGTTCTCCACCTAATATAACATGTCCATCCGCATCCACTAATAACATTAAATCGGGATCCCCTGGTGATCCCGAGAAATTAGGTAAACTTAAGTGTTTGCTATCTTTTGGTTGAATATGACTCGGTCCGTCTTCTTCCCATAATATACCCGGAGGCTCCGGTAAAGTTAATTCAGTCCAAGTTGGAACCCCTCCTACCAAAGTTAATACATCATTTTCATCACCCAATGATAGTCTTTCCGGGGCTCCATTTATTCCACCATATATCATATCACCGGCAGCCTCCATCGGGTTTTGGATCTTATTATCCAACTCATCAACCATATCTTCTAAGAGGCTTCCCACTCTAATTGCAGTGTTGGCATCTACAGCGGTTTCATTCTTTATTTCAATTGCTCTATTTTTAAGTGTCATGGCTTATTAATTAAAGGGGTCATCGAATGTTTCATCAAATATCGAATATTTATGCTCAATGCCATCGCAATCCCACCAAGCTTTAAATATATAGGCAGTTTCATCCTGAGGTGTAGTAACCACTATTGATAAATGTTCCTGTATGCAATAAGTACCAATATCAGTATCCGATACCTCAATATCTGGAAGTTCAACAAGTACCGAAGCATTAATGGGTTCAATAAATTGAGCAACTTCCAAAAGTTTATATTCCAATTCGGGTGTTAAAGTAAAATTGGGATCTCTGGGTGTTATAGTTAAAATATACTCCGAACAATAACTGGTATTACAAGTAGGTTTATCCTCATCATAACGATTTAAATCATCATAATATAAACCTGAATCATAAAGATTAGTGAATACTATTTGATCAGGGTCCTTCTCATCTAGTTCAACATCAAATCCCCAAAGATTAAAAAACATCTTATAGGCTTCGAAGGTTCCTTTAAATTTATATATTTTTACAATATACTTTAAAAGCAGTCTATATTCTACATCAGAAAGCAAATTAGGAGGCGCACCTAGTAATTCTGCAATAACATGCAATAATTTATCTGCATTAGTAAATTGAGGGTCTAGATTTTTATGATAATAATCATCCGACTCTTCATCTAAATGCTTCATTACCTCTTCATCTACCTCTTCTCCGAATATTTTTACAAACCTTTCTAAGAACCCTTCTCCATCCTGATCCTTGTAGGAATCGAATTGCTTATAAAAAGCCGGAAATAAATCCCAGGTGTAATTTTTAAAATCCATTAACTGAGTGTTTCTTTAATAGTTAATGTTAAATTTTCCTCTTTAAGAGTAGCAATCGAATTGGGTGTTATCTCTATATCCTTATTTGCAGGATAAACTGAAAACACCCACCTATTATCCGAAGTATAAGCTCCAGCTTCAGGTGTTAATTTGAAATAATCATTTTCATATTCAGTACCCGTAGTTAACTCAGCTTCCAAAAAAGGTCCTTCAAATAATTGCCAAGAAGTACCCGAATTAAAAATAAGAGTATAAGTCCTTTTTATATTAGTACCCTTTAAAGTGAAGTTCTTATTAAGTTCTGTATTATGATTACTGGGAAAGAAATAAGGTATAGTATAAAGTTTATTTATATGAGCAAATTTAACCTGAGACTGGTTATCGATAGTAGCCCATATATTGGACATCCTTACAGCTTTACCTACATCAGCCTTCCTATAATTATATTCCTCTAATAAAGCAGTCTTAACCTGATTTTCAATATCAGCTACTTTCATATGTAATTTACCTGTAACAGTAACATCCAAATTAAGGTCTGCTTCTCCCACAGATTTAATATCTACAAAAGTAGTAATCATTCTAAACTTTTCAAACCAAGTCTCAACAGAATCCAATAGGGCTAATGACGCCGTACCCCCGCCTTGCGGTGATACATATATAGTAACAAATTTACCGCAATCATAAGAAACATTGGCCTTATCTACACCCGCGTGCATCTTAGCCACATCTATATAATCCTGTCGTGTAACGGCTCTATTAAGTGTTCTCAGGCTTAAAGGAGCATTCCTTCTTATTTCTTCAATCCCTTCGAATAAAGTTCCACCAGTAAACCTGTTAGGATTAACTATGTTAATTTTATTAGCATAAGTTAAATCACCATCATCTCCGAATTTGGTATCTATTATATCTACCGCACCGCTAGAGAGGTTTCCACTTTTCCCATTTGTCGATCGCCAGCTTATTGTGGCACTATCTCCATTATTGGGTAACTGTCCTTTTTCACCATCCCCGAATTCTATATATGCTATACCGTCTTCCTTAATATCCACAATATAATGTTTATCATCGGCTTTAGACATAGCAAAAGTATCTACCCTTTCCCAAGTTTGAGTTTCAATTATAACAGAACAACTATCGTGAATATAATCATTACCCAAGGGGTAAACTGATCCGGGTTCTACACTGGAGAAGTTATGACTTTCTTGATGTTTGGTATATTGGGCTACAGGTACCCACCCTTCTTTATGAGGATAGTTAATTACTAAATCTCGTGTAGTATAAAAATCCATACCCTGGATTTCTATTCTTGTACCCATAGGAATAGTTTCCCCTTCTCCATAACTTAATTCATAGGGGTTTTCATCTAAATCTAATAGCGTCACCTTTAAATCCGTAGAAGCAGGATTTGCAGCTTTTATCCTGTAATCAATTAATCTTACTAATCTTACTACTGAAGAATATCTTCTAGCCGTGGGCAAAAAAGATTCTCTTAATAGTTGATCGATATAGTAATTTAACTGTTCGGTTAATCCCGCAAATATACTGATTAATATTACAAAAACATTACTTTCACTATAATCAGTAATCTCAGGATTAGAGGTACGGAGTTTATTTAAAAGTTTTTGTTTAATTTGGAAATATCCTCTTTCCAAATATCCTACCCACGGGTTTTTAAAGCTCATTTTTTAATGTCTTATACGTGAATAAAGTGGCACTATAAAGGAATCCACAGTATCACTATGTTTTATTAAATAACTCAAAAGTAATTTGGCTGTACCATTATCCCTATCTACTTCAATATCTACCTGTCTTAAGGTTACCCTTTTTTCAAACTTATTTACAGCACTTATTATAGACTCCCTTAGTAAATCAAGAGTTATATCATCAAGAGGCCTTTCAATAAATTGCTCAATTTTAGACCCATAATGACCCATGAAATACCTATATCGATATGGCCAAAATATTATACTAACCAGAGACTGGCGAATTAATTTTTTCCCAGTCTCTAATTTAGAACTCCCATTTTCAATTTCAACAGGAAATACAATACCTTGACCCAGTAAAGTTGTAGACAATTTATCCATATTTATATACCCTACTGGGCTTGTTGGTTAATGAGTAACTGAGGGGTTTTCCAACTCTTCTTTAGTGGTTGGAGTTATTACAATTGGAGCTTGAGTAGCGTCCTGAGGAGTACCAGTGGGACCCGCTTGATTAACATGAATATGCTCATTAAAGTTTCTTTCCAGATTATTTAATTTCTCAATAAGTTCCTCAATCTTAATCAAACCGTGATTAAGACCCGAGTTCATAGATATCTTACCCCCTTTAATTAATACCTTAGCCCCATTATATTCCTCTATGGCAATATGATTTTTAGTAATATGTATTATAGCTCCGTCCTTATGTTTTAAAGTTATGGCTCCCTGAGTAACATTTACATAACTACCGCTTCTATGGCTTAATGAAACATTATCTACACCTTCTCTATCACTCATTGAAACTGAATGACCCTTTTCAGTTCGGAAAACTTTAGCCTCAGGATCATGAGGAGTAGCTTGTCCCAAAGAAGCAGTTTGGTTTGCAAATGACCAAATAGGAAATCTAAAATCCCCTCTTTCAAACTCTACCCAAACCATATCACCATTCTTAGGTACTTCCCTATTCGTATAGGATTTACCTTTGGGCCAAGCCCATTGTCCTTGCTCTTTTTTACCCGATATATGAGGAACGTAAACAAAGACTCTATCATAATTTTTAGGGTCTTTGTTATCAATTACAATACCTCTGTATGAAGAATAATGTCTACCAAAAGACTCTAATCCTTCATACATTATCTTTTGTAAGAATCGCTTAAAAGGTATCCTACTGCTCATCCTATTATAGTTATATAAAGGTTTCTATCCACTAATTTCATTATATTGTTCATAGCATTAATGGATCCTAATAAAATAAAGTTACCATCAAACCCAGTACCAGCCAATATACATCCCTGGGAATCATCAGGTCCGTTACCTGTATGTATTAATATACCTTCTCTATCCGGTACATCATGTAATCTAATGATTTGACCTTTACTGCTAGAAAAACCGGGGCTAGCTTTATATCTACCATTAGGTATACAACTAATATATCTTTGATTATTTCTCCAAGGTAACTCCAGTGTTTTAAAAGTATATAATAATTCATTGTCCTCCCATATCTGAGCAGTGCCTGCAACTCGAGCACTTACAATAGTACCATCCGATAATCTTTTTTCGGGCAGGTGGTATTCTCTCCTTATATAAATATGTATTCCTTTATTACTCATTCGAAGAAAAGTCTCCATTTCCTCAGGTGAAACAGTTATGGGATATTCACCAGGATCTATAGTGGGTCTGTAATCTTGATCTTCAATTCTTTGATCATCCCTCCATCTCTTTATACCGACATCCACTATATGACCTTCCTCAGATAATTGAAGATCCATAGGAATGGGTTTATCCGGATCATAACCAAATAAATCAATATAAAACTGTCTGTCCTTTTTTTGCTGTATACTTTCTAATATATCATAATCTTTAAATTTCTCATTAGGATCCTTGAATAAATGATTATTGAGAAAGTTTGCTGGGATAAATATACCTTCTTGATCATCCCAGAACCAAGGTGATAACCTGTCAACAAATCTATAAACATTTGGATTATCCGCCATTGGCTCTACATTATGGGATTGTATTTCATTCCCATGATAATCAATTTGAACCAAACGAGAACCTTTTATTACCCACCCTTTTTTAGTAACGTTAACATCTTCCTCTTCTCTAAATTCTACAATAACACCTCTAACAGTTTGAATAGGTATTTTACCAAGGTCAAGTTCTGTAGTATAACCATTTTGAGAATCTATTTTATGTCTAACCTCTAAAGCATAGTATAATCCTTCAAACTTTTTTGCAACTCCAGATACTCTAAAAACCATACCTGAAGAAATAAAGGGATTACCCAATAATCGGGCATAAGCAGTTATCCTTTTAAGATTATCATCAGCTCTTCTGCTATCTATTTCCTCTTTTATTTCATCTAAAGTAATAGGTGAAGATAAAAATATAGTAGTAGGCAATTTTTTAACTACCCGAGTATGATCAACACCTGATACATAATTACCGTCCTTATCTTGATACGAGTGAGTACCAGTATCATATCTAAAGCCCGGCATTACTAATTGACTGAAATTTTCTAAAGGCTTTGGTTCTTTACCTTCCTGAATATCCTTAATAGCTCCATCTACATATCTTGCAACCCTATCCGGATTTTGATTACCCGTTTGATTACTATGTAGTTGAGTCATACTAACCAATTCCCCTGTTTCGGGATTTACAGATACAGATTCAGATTGTACAACTTCGGATTCTTCAAAATTAGTTTCAAAGTCAATTTCTAATAGATCATCTGTCCCTTTAAAATGGAGGTCCATATAAGGGGGTCTATCTAAATTTCTTTCTCTTAATCGAGGTCCTCTTAAATCTTCAGCAGTATCTGAAATATTAACATCGCCAAATCTTTCCCTTAAATAAGTTCTAAGGTTTTCATAACCCGATTTATTCATATCAGCTTGTACATAATCCCAAGCCCGATTGTCCAATATACTCTGAATAAAGGCATCTAATCTATCCGGATCAAAATTACCCTTATCATCATATAATATACTTTGATTGGGTCGGCCATACAGATTTTTATGTTCCTTTAATTTCTCATAAAAACCCACCTCTTTTAACATATCCCACCATCTCTCCTCACCTCTTGTGATATTACGGTTATGGTGAGAGTCTATAGTAAATCCATATAAATCCACTGCATCTCGGGGAAAACGTGTAACAACTGAATGTCTTAACCACCATCCTGCTTCAGACCTTAATATCGCAAACTCATTAAATATTTGTTCATCAGTACCTTTAGCCAGTATATTTCTTATTCCCAAAGGTAAATTATAAGCATCCCTAGCTTCATGAGTTGAGAAAAACTGTTTAAATTCACTAACAGTGTTAAAAGATAAATATCCAAAATTTACACCCAATGAAACATGGTATCTTTTTCCTACAGGTACTTTTATAAGATATTCTCCAGACCTCTCTTTAAAATTAGCTCTTATCTTATTGAGTTCCATAAATAACTCATTCAGATTGATTTTTAATGTAGCTGCATCATCATGTTTACTTATATACTCATTATATTCCTCTACACTTAAATTCAATCCCTCTGAGGAAACAATAGCATCTTCTACCCTATCAAGTATTTGTTGTGATTCACTTTGATCCCTATCACTACTGGCAAAGGTAACCTGATCCACTAATATTAAAGTGAATTCAATATTATCAGCATACTTTGCCCTAAAATCCTTAACAACCAGATAATACCCTCTTCCAAAGAAAATCCTATCTTCAGCAATATAACCATACCTGATTACGATCATATTGCCATATTGAAAATGATCACTATCAATAAAATTAATATCCTCTGACTCAATTGTCAGGATCATTTCAATACCTTCTTCCTCATCATCAGACAAATCACAACTAGATATTTGATGAGCCTTCTCCCTTGTTTGATCATGATCAGGTTCATACCCAAGACTAGCAAAGGATAGATAATTACCATTGGTATCAAAAAGCCCCACTATTGGGGCTCCATAACCTTCCGGATTTATTGTGCTTGTCATATCAATGCAGGAATTACTAATTCATCACCGGGCTCTATCGAAAAAGGATTTGTTATAACATTAACATCAGCAATTATATGCCAGAGTGTAGAATTCTTATAATATTTATATGCAATAGAATCAAGTCTTTCTCCTTCTAATACCGTATGAAATTTATCATTAGATGAAGGTCTATAATTAAATACTCGACGATCTAATGATAACTCACCATCTTTAAAACGAGCAATCGTAAAATTATTATATGCACTCATCGTTCAAAGATTATATCTTGGTAGGTTAAATTATGGCTACTTATTTTTTTAAACTTCACTTCCTGAATAATTTGTTGAGGTAAAAGTTCAAAAGATACATATTCATCCTTATGAAAATCCCATACATGATCCACCCAATTACTAAGTCTATAAGGGGCATGTTCTAGTAACCAAATAGAATTTTTAAAGATATTTGATCCACCCCATATAATCTTAAGTCTAGGCAAGACCTCATCATATCCGTTTGACTTCGAAAAAGACTCCATTTTAGTTGCAGAGTGCAAAGCTTTAGTCCGTGACTTATCATCAGTGAAAAACCAGTCAATAATAAACTCCAAACTATCTTCTGCACCTGTATAATGATAAAATGGTAAATTTCTTCCGATAGAAGGCATAGCCACTAACTTAGACATAGGATCAAAATCCAGTGACTTAGGAATCCAAGGTAATGTTACACTATCCTTTTCGGGATCATCTGTATCTACTTTCACAATGTGAATATTAGAACGAGGGGGTACAGATCTTCCTTTTTTTGTTAATCCACTTAAGGGGTTTGTTATTTCTATAGCCATTTTACAATCCTAATTTATACATTGAAGAAGCAGTCCTTTCATCAACTGTTGTCCTTACCATATTCTTTCCATCAACATTAAATATCACATCCACCTTTTTACCTTTAACATCTAAGGTACCACCTGCCAATTCAGTTCTAACTTGTTCCCTAGCTAATAGCCTTTCAATTAAATCACTCCTATTAAAAAATTCCTCATCATATCTAGGTAATACTCTATAAGGATGAGAAGCATAATCCCTTTGAGTTCTTGTGTTTTCCTCTACTGCTCGAGTATTACCTCTTATTATTCGAGTTAAACCGGATATTGCAGGACCAAGTAACATAAAAGCTACTAAACCTTTCCATCCCATTAAGAAAGCACCTGCTTTAGCTAAAGCTCCTCCAGTGCCTTTTAATAAACCACCAAGAATTCCTTTTTTAGCATGTTGAGCTGGCATTTGTTGAAGTGCCCCTTGACCTAAACCTCGACCACCCATACCCGGAGCCATTCTAAAAGGTATAAACCGATTAGCCGCATAGGTTCGGCGAGTAGAAATATCACTCATAGGATAACGAGTATAAGGCCTACCATGAGCTGTATAACCTATACCCGTTCTTGAAGCGGTTCCTACTAAACCGTGGCCTCCGATCATTCTCATACCCCCTGCAGTAGATACTAATTGAGCAGAAGCTAATCTCATGTGGCTAACGGTAATACCATCCACCACATGTTTATAACCCATAGCTCTTTGCTTAAGCATTGCCCAGCCAGTAGCCATAGACCTATTCATATTAGCAAAACTAATACGATTACTGGTAATCATCATCATAACACCAGCTGCAGCGGCTTTTATACCGAATACAACAGTGTTAATCATAGTAAATAGGGCTAAACCGCTTGCTATATATTTGAATATTTCAGCAGCAACATTTCCTGCTCGGGCTTGAGTAACCCATGTTATAGCCTGACCTAAACCTCTCAATACTTGGTGCATTGTCCTAAATGCGGGTTCTAAAGCAGAACCTAGAGCAATGGCAGTAGTTTTCCAAGCGGAAACCATTTTCAGAAAATCACCATGAGGAGTGTCCATCATTTTCTCCAGGTTCTCTTGAGCCATACCTGCGGAATTAGCCACCCTCTCAATATTTCTTGCTACCTGTTCTGTTGCTGCTGCCATCGGAAAGGCTGCCCTTTTACCCCTAATCCCAAATAACGCCTCCATTGCAACCTGACCTCTAATAGTAGGCAATTCTGCAATCCTTTCAGCCAGAATACCAAATACATCCACCATTTCCTTGAAATCCCCTGCCGGGGTTTGGAAATCATGTTCAGTTAAACCGAATATATCAAGAGCAGCAGCCTGCCTCCCTGTTCTTAACTGAGACTGGGCTTTCGCCATATACCTCAACGCATTACCCATAGCAGTACCAGCCATACTGGCTTCAATACCGAAGTTATGCATTGTCATTAACATACCAAGGGCAGTTTCTAGAGGTATACCCAAGGCATAGAAGTCAGCGGCAGAATATTTTAACGCATCAGATAATTGACCTATTGTGGATTTAGAACCCAGTGCAGCAGCAGCAATTTTATCCATTACATCCATAGCATGTTCACTAGGTATTTGGAACTGAGCTAATGTAGAAATAATGGCTTTTGTAGTAACATTCAAACCTTCCATCGAAGCACCCGCACCTGCAACAGAGGCTCGGATATTATTCATTATATCATCCACTTCCATACCAGATTTTGCCATCTCCCTCATAGAATTGGCAATATCATCGGCATAGAACATCGTAGTTTCACCTAAACGAAGTGCCTCATTTCTAAGATCCCCTAATTGCTCCTCAGTGGCTCGAGATACCACCTGAGTACCAACCATCATATAATCAAAATCGGCAAACCTTCTATAAAGGTTATGCATACCTCGAGTTAGTATGGCTCCTGCTGCAGCCATACCCCCATACATATTACGAGCAACCCTTAAGTTCTCATACATCGTTCTCCTAAACTCACTTTGTAGTTGTTTAAGAGACATTCCAGCTTGAGCCGCAGGACCAGAAAAATTATTAACTGCATATATATCTAGACCTACAGATACAACAGCTCCAGAAGATGCACCAGCAGCAGCACTAAGAATCATTTAAGGGCTTTTTTATTCCTTTCATTTTCTTCATCGGCAAAATCTATAAATTTTTGTCGACGAGAAACAGGAAAGCTTTTAAATTCGGAAAAAGTAAAGTGTAAACTAAACTGGGAAACATAGAAATACTCCCATTCTATATTTCCCGTGGAAAGAAAAAATCCGTTATTGACAATAAGGGGATAGATACTATTTCATTGGTATGAGGATTTTTTATATCTGTCATACCATCAAATTGCTTATCAAATTTATCGACATCATCCCTTATTTTTGCCATCTCCCAAGTCTTAAAACCTTTAAAGTTTTTAATAGGCACCCATTCATTGTTATCAAATATTTCAATACCTCTAGCCTTAAGACCTGAGTTAATACTTCTCTCACTATCTGATAACTTCATTAAATAGTTTTCCCCGTGACCATCGAGATAACCATAACGGAGTCTTTTTTCTTTGGATAACTCTAACTCTCGAGTTTTAACTTGTTTCTCCGGATACGGTTCAATCATGTATTTAAAGTACCCAGGTGTACCTGGTTCCGGAAAAGGTTTATTATAATCCCAAAGATAAGGAACTAAATCTTCCTCATAACTAACAGGCGGTTTACCGTTTTTCCAATCCCAATTAAAAATAATAGACTCACTTATAGAAAATATACGGGAAGCCATTAAGATAAAATACTTATCCCTTAAAAGCAAATCCCTAATTTCTACGGGTTTAACAACATTCTTCTTGGGCAAAAAATCAAAATCATGACCAATAATTAATCCTGCTAAAAAACGATTAATGGGACCTGTCATATCATCCTGAGAAAGATATGAAGATATAACATCATCATCACCACCATCCTGCTCTCTTATAGTTACCTTATAACCTGAAGGTAATAATAAATCAGCAACCCTTCCATATAAAGGGTGTTGATCTTCTCTCTGAGTAAAAGGTAACTTCTTTCTCTGATTTTCCATATTAATTGGGATTTAATAAAACAGGGACTATATATACTTTATTAATATAATATAGTCCCCGGGAACATCACAACTAACTATACTAGTACTTATCTACCGCATCTATTGAAAGTTCAAAAGATTCTACTGTATTTTCAGAACCAATACGAGAGTGTGATTTAACATTAACCTTAGTAGGCCAAGCGCCATACCAAACTGAAGTATTGATAATGGTAAATCCATCTTCGGCATACTCTTCGACAATGACTGTCTTTTTGTATACATCAGGTATTTGACCACCACCAGATAATTCATCCTGGCACATCTTTCTCCAGTTTACGAGAAAGTTATCCGGTCCGCTTGTTCGAGATATTTTGCTAATAGTAGCATTACCTATTATCACCCTACCTGCAGTTTTAACATCATAATTCGCATCACCATGAGGTACAGGTTCAACATCTTCTTCAGGGTGATCCACTTCCTGAACAAGCCACGGATCAAGTCCTAAGCCACCCATTATCCTAATGGAGTACTTAAATTGTTTACGAGGATTCGAAACTTTTGCCATATCTTAATTGGTTTTTAAAATTATTCAATAGTTACACCTGCACGAGTGAGTTCAATTACTAATTCAAATTCCTGCAAGGGATTTATTCTAGTAATAGGCAGTTTAACCTTATATTTGCCTTGCTGTATATCTTCAGCCTCATTAACCTGCAATTCATCCAGAGAAGCTGCAAATTGATCACCCAACCATTCATAGTTAAAAAGGGCCCTGCCATTAACAAGTGAATCCATGAAAGGTTTTATCTGATAATATATTTCCTTAAATAAAGGAATATCAAGAGGTTGTTCGATAAATGATTCCAATACGGGTATTAAAGATTTACCCATATAAATAATCAGGTTGTTAGTGCTGATAAATTTAGTATGAGTGTTTTCCCTTTGCCCTGAAAAATTACCCCAGAACATATTAACACCATTACGATTAATAGCCATGTTAATCTGATTCCGATTAAGGAGATCAAGTTCATTAAACTGAGCTTTACCCCCGTAATTAACCGCAGGTTTAATTACCCCCGGTACTGTATTTTGAGGACCACTAAATGAAAACCACCACCCTTCAGTATTAATAACTTGAATACCATTACCAATAAAATGAGATATTTCGCTTATGGCTACCTGCTGACCGGTATTGGGATGTATTACAGTCCATCCGCCAGAAGAATAACTTATAAAACGAGAATAAGGGAAATCCTGTCGTGTAGATACCATAACATTAGGATCACTGTTATAAGCAATACTATGATAATATCTCAGGTCTTTTCGGGTACGTGCATATAATTCACCGGCAGTGGCTAGCACTATTTCATCAGAAGGATAATCACAAAGATTAGAAAGGAAAATACTATCCTCATAATCATCAAAAGGTGAAAAATCAGACAGTTCAGAATCAACATCTACATTTCCATCATCTCCATTGGTAAAATCCAAAGTCTGGAATTCAGGAATAAGATCAGCTCCTGATAAACTACCTATTGTTGCTCCCATAGATTCAAGTGATACCCAATTAGAATTGGCTAATTGAGCTTCCAATTCAGTTTCAACGGTATTGACATTTTCATAGTACTCAGTATATTCTCCTCCATTGAAAGAAATCTCCATATTAAAGTCACCCAGTTCGCTATCAGAAGGTTCACTGAGAATAACTTGGAGATTGTTGTAATCCTCTCCCGGATATTTACTTTCAAGGGTAAACAAAGTAGCGGGAGCACTTGTATCGCCATTTACAACATCTACAGTTGCTTTTATAGCATCTTTTTTAATGCTGCTTACCCTTAAAGTAATACCCCTATTAAGCAATGCCCTACAATGCATAGGAAAATCAGAAGTTGTCAAAAGTCCACCGAATAGTCGTTCAAACTGATCCCAACTATATATCAGGTCTTTTGGATCTTTAACGGGACCCCTTTTAGTTATACCCTGAACAAAGGCAATATCAGAAGGCAAGTCCGGAGTAGTCAGTGTTCTATCCACTAATCTATAACCTACTTTTGGAGCTGGTGTTGACATAATTATTTTTCTTTTTTAACGTTATATAATAGAATTTATTAATCTCGTATTCTTAAAGGCTATCCCAGTAATCTCTTACCCATTTGTCCTTATGATTGCTGGGATCTTGTCTCCCAGCAAAATTAATTATTGTAGCATAATCAGGTATATATACCTTATTATCATTTTTTGGTAATAAGTAATAGGGTATTACTCCATCGTCAATAGTAAATAAGGGTTCCTCAATTCCCAAAATATAACTAATCCAAGCTTGATCGGTACCCAAGTATTTTCTTTGCTTTTTTAATTTAATGAGTTTTTCAATATTACCGGGAATATCTTTTTCGAATTCAGACCAGACTCTATCTCTAGCTCCGGCATCCATCATAAAAAGAGCCCCGTTATAATACTGATTTAAATGTTTACCGTAAAATTGGTTTATAATAAAGCTTTCATCCCGGTCAAATAAATTATCCAAAGGACCCACTATAGCCATATCTAAATCTATGCAAATAAACCTATCACCAATTAATTCCTTCATATCTTTACTAAAAACGTAAAGACGGTTATAACAACCTCCATAATCCATACATTTATCCCACAAACGTATAGATTTACATCTTAATCCTCTTGCATCATCCGTAATACATATAAACTCATGGGGTATACTTAAATTCTTTTTTACGGCCTTGCATAATTTGTTTACATGGGTAGCAGTATATTTCTCGATATTATTAAGAGAGGCTAACTTATATCCCTCTTTATATTTCCATTTAAAGCAAACTATTTTAAGCATTATCGGTGATAACTTATCAATTTTTTACCTGCTTCAAAATCGAAGCTTATAGGACTAAATCCAAAAAACCCTGATGAAGGAAAATGAGTTAATTCACCCATATATAACCTATCATTAATCAGATACATATCTACCCTTAAATAATCAAATGGCTCGGCTAATAACTCTGCCAATTCTACCATTAAATCCAGATTCTTGGGTTTTGGTACAAAATGTTTACAAGGTCCCATTCTTCCATACATAGCCATTTTAATCCAGTTTGTATCATAATTGCCATGTATATTAAATCCCTTATTCCTTGGTGTAGAAACATAACACCATTCCCATTTTCCATTTAATACCTGAAATTTATAATCCAAAGGCATTTTACCTCGATCATCAAGCAATAAAGGCTCGATTATAATCTGAGGTTTTATAAGAGAATAGTGCCATTCAAATTTATCTTTACCGTAACACCTTTTTAACCAAGCCTTACATTTTTTAATTATCTCTTTCCTATCGGCTTTGCCTTGTGTTACAATATGCCAATGTCCAGAAGTATGATTAGGTTTGATTATATAGTTATCGGGTAAACTATCAAAATCAATCTCATCCGGATTGTCAGTGGCTAATAGCGTGGGAATTAAATAATCAGTTCCGATAAGGTTTGATAAATAATGTTTTGCTTTAACCTTATCAGTTGTAACCGGCATTAAAGGATTCCTACAAAAATGTTTTCGCCAAATAACCTTCTCACTAAGAGATTGGGGATTATCCAAATCTATTGTATAACCTAGCCTATGTTTAGAATGGGCTATAGACTTTTCTAATTCCGTCATTTAACAGCATACTTATCCATTACAACCTGTGCTTCCTGTTTTCTAAGTGCTTTATCATTTAACACTTCACCCGAAGTATTCACTACATCCCACCAACCTTTAGTTGACCGAGGAACTAGTTTATAACCTTTTTTATTTTCCTCTTTTTTCGATTCCTCTTTTGAAGCAGGAGCTGTAGTAGGCTTCATAATAGGCAATTCAAATTTAATACGACGTTTTTCAACTCTAGCCATGATTACTTAATTTTAAGTTCAACTTCTTTTAAAACTGCATCAAGTTCATATTCAACAAATGGGTGAATACCTGCTTGAATAGATATATAAGGTATTTCCATTAAATCAGGACAGATATATCTGTATATAGTCATTATTGAATACGGTGAATCTATTTGACGATTAGAAGTATCTGTATATGAAAGGAAATTAGTGTAAATAAATTTTTCGGGATTATCATATAGAGGTATATAGTTCATTTTAGGAATTGCTATTGCCACAATGGATTTTAATATCCGTAATTGTGTAATGCTTCCTGCTACTATAAAGATATTAAAATATAAATCTGAAAGTAGTGAAGGTGCCAATTCCTTATTAAAAGTACCATCCTCTTGTTCAGTATAAATAGGTTTTTGATCTAAACCCACATTACCTGTGGAAAAACCCTGAGTATCTATAGCTATTCTGGGTACTTTTCTTAACTCTCTATCGCTAGGTGTTCCGCTATTAAAGACTTCAATAGAAAAACCTTTCTCTTCATTAATGGTTTTAAAAGCCTCTAAATATTGATTATATCCTTGTTTGGTTTGATCAAACTCTTCCATATCTGGAGTATAACCTCTTCCAACACAATGTTTCCTTAGTGAATGATATAATGTTCTCTCAACTAGTTCTTGAGTGTTTAACGGATCTAATGTAGTGTTTAACAGATCTAATGTATATATTGAAGTCATAACGAAGCAGATTTATAAGACATAGCCCTTCCTATACGTGGAGAAAGTTTAAGTTTAACACCTGGTAATAATGTCCTTATAGTACCTACTAAAACTCGGGTTAATTCTGCATTACCCCCAACCTGTCTCCAACTTGGAGTCCATAAAGGTCTAGCAGATATATTCATTTTAGTACTCCCATGTTCCAAAACGGCAGCATATTCAGCAACGGATAGAGTATTTTTCCCACCTCTTAAACTAGTCATTGCATCATTAGTAACTCCCTTTTTAATACCCGCAGTCCATCCCATAGCTCGGTGTTTATAAGCGGTAATACTCCTTATTAAAGTTCCGAAGAATTGGTATGGTGCATCTACACTATGAGGGGAATGCCTTTCTTTATAAGCTCGGTATTTTAGAGATGTTATAGGTGCCCAACCAAGCTCTGCTCCTTGATTCTGTATATTTTTGACTACCTGCTTTTTATATTTATATGCCATCTCCCTTGCAGCCAAATTAGTGGCTCTACTTATAATTTTAGGAAATCTTTGTAACATATAATTAGCCCTCTGCCATTCACCAATCAACCGATAGTTTAAATGAACTTCGGCTGAGTTTCCAAAACCTCCCGTATAGGTTTGATCTGTATATTGAGTATAAGTAACCATTATTCGCTATGATCGGGGTATCCAAAAGAAGCTTGACCTGTGGGTGTATCAATCCTTTTTAAAATAAGGTAAAATAATACATTATCACCATAAGATTGTGAGGCTTGTGTATCCCCTACATCCTGATAGGTAATTCCATCAATAACAAAATAATCCATTTTACTGTTAAAGGCAAAATGACCACTATCATTTAGATAGCCATTATCCCTTAAATATTTCTTATTAAAGATAGCGATAACATGTTGTTCATCCAAAGAACCTGCTGCAGTATCTTTATCAATAGGAAATGCTCTGAAAGCATTATGTCTTAATAAACATTTAAGAGTTACCTCATCATAAACGGTATTGGTACCCTCCCCATGTAAATCCAATTTTTTACTTAACCGTTTCCAAGTAATCTCCTTTTGGTTAAATAAATCAAAGGCTGGACCGTTTATTGCCGCTTCAAAAGGACCCCAGATATCCATTATATTCGAGTTTTAATAAAAGGATTAGTGGGTTTGGGTTTAGGTACTTTATAAACCCTTGGATAAAAAATCTTTTGTGCTGGTTGACCACAGAAATGTAAAATTATCCTTAATCTATGAGCCAATTCACAAGTGGCATTAGTTAACAAATGTAAAGGGCCACCATCCCTAAGTATATCCTTCCATATTTCTGCAGAAGAATACCATTCGGCTTTAGCAGGACCCGTCTCAACCGACTTTAATTCTTGAGCATTACCATCATTTTTCACTTTTTCCTGTACATGGTGGTTGAGTGAAGCTAAATATTGATTATACCCATTAATGATTAATTCTCGGGCAACTAGCTGTCCAATTAGGAAATTCTCTAGTGCAGTAAAGTAAGATTGATTGTGCACTTTATTATTTGGAATTTCTCTATTTACTAGAGGTTGTAAAAACAATTGCCACTTTTTAATGGCAACACCTATATCAAAATTATAGGCAGTAGAATCCAACTCTTGAGGTACATATTGATTTAAGAGTTGAGTCAAAGGGATATCGATTATATTTAAAGACTTATCACTGTGGACACCCACATAGCTAGACACTGATGAGTCATCTTGTGAAGCTTTTGTGGCAACAAGGGTAACTTCATACAATCCTATTTCACTATAAGTATAAGTTGGATTATTTAGAGTGGAAGTATTCCCATCTCCAAATTTCCATAAAAATGAATCGGGGTTATTTGTGGATTCATTTTTAAAATCTACAGATAACCCCGACTTAATAAATGAGAATTTAGCCTCCATAATTATTCTTCATATTCCGACTCGGTTTCTTTGATGAATTCTATTATTTCGGCTTTTGTCTTTTTGGATTTGGCTTCCTCAATATCATCCTCATGCCAACCTAAACCCTCGATATGAACTATGAGTTGCTTCTTAGTCATATCCTCCAATTCCAATTTTTCAGTTTCTTCTACCTCTAAAGTTTTGGTTTTTTTAACCTGGGTCTTAGCGGTAGATTTAGCCACATATTCATTATATTCCTCTTTAGAGGCATACTGCAAACCACCTCCTTTCAGAAATCTTCTAATACGCGGGCTTTTAAGATAAGCCGGAACAATACCTTTAATTTCACCTTTTGCTAAACCGAATCCCGTTTGTGGATCAAAAAATGAATTACTCTTTTCACCTAGTTTTAAATACTTTTCACTCATGGTATATTTACATTTTTTACATGAAAATTATAAATAGTAGCCGAGTTAATCCCGGCTACCACTTATAACTTTATTTATACCAAAGGGGAATTATTCCTCGATATTGACATTCTGAAGGGCATCGACATCCATCCAATCTGGGAATCCAAAATTACCATTAAAATCTTTAGTCTGATCCATGATAATTGCAGATTCAGTAAACATCTTAGCAAACCCCATAGTAAGGGAAGCATAAAATGCTTCAGTCTGGTTAGAAACGATCCTTTCAGATTCTACCATAAGGGGATTAACGTTCATCTTAATAATAGAAGAAGTAGGATCAAGGATTATCTCTTGATTATCTTCAACATTACCATGAACGAAATAATTGGTAGTTGCAGGTATCGGGGTTTTCAGGTTCAGTTTCTCCTGAGGAGAACCATAAACATATTTCCTAAACTCGTCAAACATAAGAGTTCTAAGAGCCATGTTTTCTCCGCCTATCATAACGGATGGCATCCTTCCAATACGACTAAGACGTAGCCAAAGTCTCAGGAGATCCCGGTAAGTAGATCCTTCATTGGCACCGGTACCTGGAGTCTCAACTCCAATTACGGGTGCAGATTCAGATCCATCAAGCTGTTCACCATTTGTTATGGTATCAAGAGCCAGTACATCAATAGCATGACCCAGTTTAATACCAAAGTCCTGAAGGAAAATAGAAACTACATTCAAGGAACTAAACTGGAGTATTTCATAAGAAATCTTTATACCCCTACCTATTTTAAAGGCAGAGAAAGTTTTCTTACCAAAGCTCAGATCCCCAAGAGGAATAGTTTCTGATTCCCCTACCAGTTTGGGAGCAGCTTCACTCATATTAATATGAGGCAGGACCTGTGTTAGTCCATTTACTTGTTCTTCAGCCGCGATAATATTGGGCCAAATGGGAGCTTTCCTATAACCGAGTCTAAGAGCCTCACGGAAAATCTCAGGAATCAACCATCTTTCATCTTCACTCATCAGAGTATAAATGTTATGAACGGTATCAATACTTGGATCAATACCAAGATCCCTGTAGAACTCGGGAAGTGTGATATTAAACTTATCACTAACCACTTCCCCAAATGATACATCCTCCGGAGTATCCTTATCGGTTCTTAATGCTTCTGCCAATTTAACAGTCTCTTTGACCTTGCCCCTAAATTGACTTTTTTCATAAGCAGTCTTATTCATATTCCTGTCTGTTTTATGGTTTTACAATTTATTTTAAACGGCCAAGGCTATTCTAACTATTTCACCTTCATCGGCAGCATGTAGTGCCCAGCCAATAAGAGCAACATCAGTTGCTACAGCATCAACAAATACATTAATACCGGGGTGAGGGAAGTTGTCATCAGTGGCAGCATAACCTGCATATTTTACTGGACCTGGGGTAACATCACCAGAACCAGCTACCCCTTCGATAATAATATAGGCACGCATAGCCACGGTTACCCGCTTAAGGCTATATGTATCCTTCATTGAGTTGTAGGGGGTTTTCTCATCTCTATACCCCTCTAGGTCAGAATCTTTAATCGCAACACCAATGCAGAGATTGGCATTATCTGTAGATTCAAGGGGAGCAACAGTAAAGTCTCCCGCCATTTTTACCGGCATACCGATATTTATATCTTCACCGCCGGCTGCTGTATCATGTTTATCCACATCAAACTGCTGGTGCAGTTTGTGACTTTCACTTTTATGGATTACATGATGGGTCTTTTCTCCAAAAATTCTAGGCATAATCGTGAATGTTTAAATTAATTAATAAATTTGTTTGTTTATTCGCCATGTAACCTTTTAGTAGAAAGATGTCGCTTCCGGCGATTGGCAACAACCTCCATATTGGTCCTAATTTTAGGTTGTCCGTTTTCTCCACCTTCTGTTGACTCTTCAGCAGCAGAAGCTCTTGAAATATTGACAGACTTGCAATCTTGGCAAGTAAGAGGTGAAAGCTTCTCCAGATCAGTCTTATAATCCTTAAGCAAGGAAGTAACTGTTTCCAGATCCGCCCTTTGAATGAGATTAATAATCTTCTCATCTTTATTTTCTCCTTTTAAGAGAGTGTATGCATTAACTGCTTCATCCCTTAACTCAGTGAGACGATTCTTGCCAACTTTAATAAAGGTCTCATTCTCCTTTAATACAGTAAGCTCATCTGTTCTCTCAGTTAATGATTCCTGCAGTTTGTCCTTTTCAGCTTTCAAAACATTGATCTCCTTGGCATAATCCTGCTCATTTTGGAGGTTTTCTTTGATAAGCTGATCAATATGAGATTTGAGTTTATCCTGATTTGACTCAGTGATTTCCCCTTCAAATCCCACAAGTTTAGCTAAACTGTTTAAAAAATCCATATTTGTCTTGTTTTTATTAGGGTTATTTAGATTAAATTTACTAATCTCGACCTCCAAATTCCCTTTAGGCAATAGTTTATAATCCACGGCAGTAAATTTATCTCCGCCGATAGAATAAAATTTCTTAGCCCAAGTAGTATTGTGAATTTTTCCTTCGGGGTTCAATAGTTGAGCAAAAGGATCTGCACCATGTGGTACAAGAGATGTTTCCGAATATAAAACAATATCAGAAACAATTTTACGAACTAAATTACCTTTATCATCAAATGTTCCCAATTTACCATAGAATTCATCATCTGGCATATCATGAGATTTATCCCATTGATATAAAACAGAAACTGAAACTGAATGAATAGCTGGAGGATCTTGTAAAATACCCCGAGCAATTTTAGGATTGGCTTTAGCATCAATCTTAATTACTCCGTTAATACCCGCAGGTACTTTAACTCCGTTTGCAGTATATGCATCTTGCCAAAACACATCCTGAACCACACCCACATGATTCCCAATAATATCTTCATGTTCTGTATAAACTGTCTGACCTATTAAAAGGTGCATTGAGTTTTTCAGAACATCGTTCCTTCTAAAATCAATGGGGCTAAACATTTTGTTGACTACTACCTCTGAAAGTAATCTGAATACCGGATATATAAAATCCCCTTCTCCGGGATTAATATCTCCTTCATCCACATCGGGATAGTAGGTATTCATATTGGGTGCAGTAACATTAAATAAACCAAATTTAGAATGGTCTACTTTAACCTCTTTATTAGGATCTATTACAAATTCCGAATTGGGTGTTTTTTCTCTTTTATTGGAATGAACAATAGCATGACTCGCATTACAAATTACAATATCCATTTGAGATTTGGGTTTTTTCATGATTTAATGATTTAATAAGAAGACTGGAGTTGAACACCCTGAAAATTCAACCCCAGTCTAATATTAACACAAAACCAACCATTATGAAAATAACTTACACTATTGATGAACATGGTATCGCACTATCTTTCTCTTGTATCTCTATCTTTCCGTTTAGGTTGGGGTTTATCTTTATCTCGGCTCCTACGATCAGATTTATCCTTATCTTTTTCCCTATCCTCCTTTTTCTTAGATCCTGTTGGATCTTCCCCATCAATCGGTTGACGAGGTTCTTTAACATCGGGTACTTCATAACCATTTTCATCAGCCACTTGATCCTGAGATAGAATACCTTGCTGATATAGTGCAATAGTATTTCGTATCTTAATTTCTCGGGCTTGTTGTAATTTAAGATCGTCAGTAATAGTTGAGGGTTTAAATTTTAATTCTAAAAAGTCAAACTTAAAGCCCGCAAGTCTTAATTCTAGCTGAAAACCAAACTCTAAGTTTTGTTTGAGTATTTCATGAACATTGGCTAATTGAGCCAACATTTTAGTGAATACAATATTTATATGTGTTTCTGATTTATCAGAACGAATACCTAAAAATGTAGGCGGGTGTTTTAATCCTTTAGATAATTGTATTTGATTTTGAGTATAAATATCACTAACACCAGCTAAATTCTTGGTTGTTGAATGAAAATCAAATTCATGGTCGTCCTTAAAACCAACCACCAAACCGTCTTTAAGTGAACTTTTTAAACTTTCTTTGGTATTATATAAAAGTTTCTCTAATCTCTTTTCATAGGTACTATCATTTTCATTTCGGTGTTGTTCAGGCTTCTCCAATTTGGTTTCTTGAAATCCCAGAATACCCAATTGATCCATAATATGATCAATATTCTTATCCATAACCTTTTGCTTCTTTAAAGCACTAAGGGCGGGGATAAGAGGAGGTATTCCATAAGGAGATTCAGTATCACCTAATAGCCCATAGTATTTAAAGGTAAAGGCATTAAGTTTTCTGTATACATCCTTTGGGCTTTTAGGATTCACTATTTTTTGATAAGGTTCATAACGGTGTTTACGTTTGTTATATCTCCACCTAATAGTTTCTGGTTTAACAAGAAATATATTATCTACACCATCCATATTCTGGTTAATTACCCATTCATTTGCCACAACTCCGGAAATAAATATCTGAGCAATCAATTTGTTAATTAGACCGTTCATTCCTGCAACACCATCATTCCACACTCTGGCTTTGTTAGTAAGGTGCCTACGCATCTTATCAACATCATCTGGTTTTACGCTTTTATCAAAACGTATCTCATACCCCGTATTACATAATTGAACCAAGTCAAAAATAACTTGGCCAAAATCTTCATTATAAGTAACCAATCTACGGATTATGGGTATTACTTCAAATAAGTAATCGGGATTAGCAAAATAATATTCACCTTTTACAAATTCAGTAAAATTAGTTGAATCAGGTTCAGTTACTCTGCCTGGCAAAGGATTACCGTATATTTTTTTCTTTATTTCCCAATCATCAATAGGTTTCTTCTGAATATTAGAAACTTGTGGATTCATACGGCTAATCACCCATTCGATAAAGTTCATAGTTTTATTATTTTGGTGATATAATAACTTGATTAATTTTTCCTTTACGGATATAGTTAGTTATGGCCTTACCTAAAATAGAATCATCTGTATAATCTTCATCAAAAAGTTCATCTCCAGTATCCCCTTTTATTTTGTCCTTGCCAAGAGCAATAGGTTTATTCTGATCGTTGTATATAAAGGTATAAGCTTCTTGAACAAAAAATGGGTCTTTAACTATTATATCATCATTGCGGATATCAGCCTCTAATTCCATAATGATTGTATGACGATTCTTTACAGTAGTTAACCAACCAGGTATTTTAGCTTTCTTAGGTTTAGATTCTCCTTTTTCCTTAATAAACTGGATAGTGTAATAAAGATTAGGATAATTCCATTCCTGTAATAATTTAATAACACCCTGCCCTATGTCATTAGCCTCTGGGGCTAATAGCCCATTATTATATTCCCTTCCTATAAGATCCAATAATCGAGCAAATTGTTCAATAGTAATCTTACCTTTAAAACAGGCAACTTCTTCTCCATCTCTTCTCATAATGGTAAAAGCTGAATAATCTCGAGATCTACCGGAAGCAATATCCGCACCGATTACATATTTTTCACCTTTTTTAGGAAGTTCATAAATCCTTAAGTTACCATTATAGCGAATTGATATAGGTAAATATTCACTTAAAGAATCTTCTATAGCCTTTATATCCAAAAGATCAAATACCGAATCTCCTGAAGTAAGAAAGTCTCCGTCTACCTCTTGAGCAGTTCTTCGAGGCCCGAGAATCTTTCTCATTTCTTCATACCATTTTAAATCCCTCTCTGGGTGCATATCCCAGATTAACCTTATGGGATTAAAATCATTCCCACCCGCACATGCATCTACCCAAGTTTGGTGGTACCAATTCCCAATTCCGTAAGGTGTAGAATTAACAATAGCTGATCCTCCTGTACTAAGGGTGGGAAAGGCTGCCCCCCATATTGTAGAAGCCCATCTTAATATCGCCGCCTCATCAATTACAAGGAGGGATACAGCCTCAGACCTACCCGCATCTTCAGTAGTTGGGATGGATATAATAGTTGATCCATTTTCGAATTCTAATTCATCCGAAGTACCTAATTTCCCAGAAGCTCCATTAACTACTGGTAACTTAAGGTGATTAGGTAAATGTTTATACATAAATTTAATCCTTCTCAAAACCCTTTTAGCAACCTTATCCTTAATCGATATAATCTGTATATTTTGATTAGGATGATATAAGGCTCTCCATAAACAATACATAGAGATAAGTTCTGTTAATCCTGCCTGTCGGAACTTAAGGACTATATTAAACCTATTATTGAGAAATTGCCATAAAACGGATTTCTGAAAAGGATATAAATCAAATTTAATTTTTCCTCTTAAAGGATGTACGATAAATATGAAAGTGGCAAAATAAAAAATATCATTCATGACACCCATTAATTCGTTCAGTTGATCCTTAGATGCCACTGTCATATTTCTGTTGTAAGCTGATCTCATAATAAAACAAACAATTTATTATATGATACTACTATTTCGAAGAAATAGAGTAAAAAGGGATTATATGCTACTATATATTTTCAATATATATAGTGCATATATCCTCTTTTTTCTATCTCCTTATTCTTTTAAAGGGGATTTCAGGGCTATAATACCTTAATCGAAAATTTATTTCCATATATACTTTTTTATTTTCATCACTTGTTTATAAAACCATTCAGAAACTTCTAAAGGCGGAGTTTTAGTCACAGTTACTCTTCCTTTGTTAATACAGTATTTATGTTTATTGGTATCGTAATAGAGCTTAAAAGTATCTGGAATCCCTTGTATACGAGCCAATTCCCTTGGGCTCATCATCTCTCCTCTATGGTTATATTGTCGATTAGTGGGTCTAACAGTAGCAGGATAATCAAACTCTAGGTTTTTATATACCCCCGGTGCAGTTGAGAAATTATTATTAGGGGTAGTCCAGCGTTTTGCTTTTGCTCTTGTGGTTATCCATTCATTACGGATATTCTTTATAACNTCTTTATAACCAGCATACAATGTAATAACATCATTTTCATCCTCTCTTATATGTCCAATATCAGGATTTAATATTTCTAGCCCTTTTATCAATTCTCCGGAATTTTGTAACTCATTAATAGAATAAATATTACCAAATACTTTAGATATAAATTTAGGTAAATCTTTACGAACTCCTATTAATAAAAACCTTTTTCTGTTAATTTGGGAGTTACCTAATTCTGATACGGATATATGATGGAATACCAAGTTATAGTTGGGTAAAGCAGCTATTAGGTCTTTTTCACCATAATTATCAATAAGGGCAGTTAAGTTCTCCATAAGGAAAAGCTCTGGATTATAGTAACTAACTGATTTAAAGAATAATGTAAGACTCTTATTTTCCTTTGGATTTCCAAATTTTTTGGCTCTCGAATATGCCAAAACTGACGAATGACCACAATCAGGATGAGAGATAATAATAGAAACATTAGGTATATTAGGTAAATTAGAAAGGTCCGCATTTAACTTCCTAATAAGAGGTATATCCCCAAAATTGAGCCCCCATTGATAATTACCAACAGTATGAAATACACTCCGGAGTTCAATATTTCCAACTACTTTAGACTTAAAAGGATATAATATTACTCCGTTTCCTGCATTAACTCCGAGTACTTGCATAGTATTTGTATTAAAATGTAGACTAGTGATTCATCGGATCATATTAATAAATAAACAATTTTTCTTTGAAAATGTTAAAAATACCTCGAATTAGATTAAATTATCACCTACATAACTACTATTATACTGTTCCTTTAGAAATAGTATATTTAAAGCCTGTGCAAGGTTATTATAGTATAACAGTTTGGACGGTTCATAAAGAAGGTAAAGGAATTGCTTTTTGTACCCAAAATGAACCCAAATTCCGATTATTACTTAAATCCTTAGAAGAAGAAGATATAAATACCAGATTAAAGGTCATTAAAAGGATAATCAAAAAACTGATTAAAAAAATACAAGAAGAAGATATTATCCTTAAAGGCATATATAAAATCAAACATAATCCTTTTGTTAAACTTAATAAAAATTCTAAATATGGGTTCAAATCAATTTGGGATAGCTGATTTTTATGAAGAGGTTGCTGATTGTATGGAAAATCATGATAAGGCAACCTTTAGGAAGTTAACTTATAAATATCATAAATACTTTAAAAGCGCCTTAAATAAGGCCTTAGAAGACAATAAAAAACCTGATTCTGGGATTGATTTTGCAGAACTATTGGATAGCTAGTTTTAGTATTTATATAAAAGTTTATTATTAAGCATTAATAATTGCTAGACGGTAGCTCATTTTAATTAATATAAATCACCATATATGCTAATTAATATGCAAAATTTAGAATATTGGAATTCAAATGCACCTTTAGAGGCAGGTGATAAGATATTATTTGGTTTTCTGGGATTTATAGCAATATCGAGTATATTTTTATTGGTGCTTATGGCTAGACAGTTTATCCAAGAGGATCGGGATTTAAATCAATGGCGAAAAAAGCTTTATCGAAATGATAAGGTAAGAGTAGTTGGTATGAAAGGTCCTCAAATAATATATATTAACAAATTAAATGGTACAGTGGTTTTAAAGGTTGACAATAACTCTCAAACACCCTTTATAACCGTACCAGTTGAAAATGTTTATCCTTTAAATGAATAGAGATATGACCACATTGGATTTACTTATTAATGTAGAAATTAAACACCCCAGTTTAAGAGGTTGCGAGGACTGGAAAGAAATAAAGACCCGATTTCATCGATTTGATCCTTTTGATAAGGCTTCAGCATTAGAATCAATTACTCAACAAATATGCCTATATCATGGCATTAATCCCGAAAAACTCATTAATTCAGGAAAAATACAAAAATTTACTTCTATAAAACACTCAATTTGGTTCCTATTGGATTTCTATTTTCCTAAAACCGTTTCCCAAGAAAAAATAGCTAAAAGATTTAATTTGTTGAGCCATTCAACGGTTTGTATATCAATTAAAGCTATAAAAAACCGCTTAGCAGTGGATAAATCATTTCGAAAAACCCTAAAAAAATATGAAGAGACCCTATATAAAGAGGGTATTATTGAAGAACCTTTAATATTTAATTAAAATGACCGATAGAGAAATTTTTAACGAAACTATTAAGGAAGTTACTTCCTATGTAAAAAACCTTTTAAAGACAAAAGGGACCGAATATGCTACCAAAGACAACCCATTTCATAATTTTGACAGAGTAGCTGCAGCTAGAAACCAAACACCTCAACAGGCTCTACTTGGAATGTTATACAAACACTGGATAAGTATTCAGGATATTGTAGATTTTGATCAAGATGTGGAAATCGAAACGGTTCATGAAAAGATTGGTGATGCAATATCCTATTTAACTATATTATTAGCCCTTTATGAAAGGCAGAATACCAAACAACCTTAAAATGAAAGCCTTATGTACAAGTTTATTTTTATCCTATTAGTATATATATTACCCTTTTTGTTATTTATTAGTGCACTAGCACTCTCAATAATTTGGTATGATTGGAAACTTTTTATCATTATATTGATTTATTTTATGTTGGTTAGACTTGAAGATTCAGTGGCTAGGTACCGAACAATAAAACGTCCAAAATTATGAATTTAAAAATGGATATAAAACAACTGCAAAGAGATTTAGAAGAATTGGAACGGTTAGTGCATCGGTTATCTACCGGTAACCTGGCCCACCTCAAGCCCAACCTTCTTCAAGCCATCATGTATGTAAAACTAAAACTGAGATATACTGAGGAAGATGAAACGAACGAAAACAACAAGTAACGATAGATTTGAATGCATTGAATGTGGCTTTATCAAGTTTGGTTATACTGGTGAGTGGAAGAATTACGCATAACCAAAACCCCGATCAATGAAAAACAGGAAAACAAAATACACAGAGCAATATATTGACTTGGGATTACAGCAAACCACCGAACCCCAAATGGGTTATGACACGGTGTTATCGGCAGGTATTTGTGATACTTGTTCGATTCCAAAAATGATGAATACTGGTGATGGGATTAATGAACCACCTGACCCGATTCTTTATTGTCATAAAATGAAACGTGAAATATGTCCAGAACTACCCGAAGATAGAATGGTGGAGTGTCGGTTTTATACTTGCCGATAACTCCAAAATACACGCAATATTGCGCATTAAAACCCCTAAACCAATGAAAGTTCGTTTTGATTTTTATTTAAAGCTCAATACTGATTCTGGCAATATGATCACTACTCCATCGGTGAGTCTTTGGTGGAATAAAGGTACCTATTGTTTGACCTTAGATATCGTTTGTTTTGGGCTTTTTATTTGGTGGGGCAAGGACATAGAGAATATCTAACGAGACCCAGTTCCGTCACGTTGTAAATTTGGCTCTTGGGAAACCAGGGGCTTTTTTGTAGGTGTAATGGGTAGTGTGAGTTTTATTTCATTTTCGAGGGGGCTGCATATCATTGGGCTGCAGTACTTACGAGACCCACTTCCGCACGTTTGCGGTGGTGGTGCAAGTGGGGGGTAGTATTCTATATATATAAAAAAATAGAGTATTTTTAAGGGGTCAAAAAAATACTCTATTTTTATTTAATCTAATTACTAAAATCTTCAATATGTATATTATTGAACTTTATTTTTTCCATATCTTTTTATTTTTTTGGAAGTGCTTTTTTAAATAAATTGTAATTATAAAAAAAAGGTTTATTTGCAATAATTTTAATATTATTGCAATCTACAATTTTGTCGAACTGCAATAATATTAGTTCTTTTTGTTGTGGTTTTAAATAACCTAAATTACATTTTAACTGTAAAAAAATTTTAAAACCTTTTTTGTAGTCTTTAATTAAAGACTTTTCGTAATGATTGCCAAACATAGTATTTAATTTTTAAATGCTTTAAAACGCCTAAAAAATAGCAAAAAAGACGTTTTAAAGCATTGGTTAAACAATCTATTTGTCAAGTTCTGCTTGTAATTTGCTGTTAACTTTTGATGTTGTGCCAAATGTTTTAGCAAACATTTTGCATACTTGCAAAATTTGCAGCTTTTTTTCTTTGTCTTTTTCTGTCAAAAAAGCATGTTCCAAATTTTGGAAGACTTTTCGCAAAAAATAACGTATCGATTTTTTTGGATGTAAATTACTTTTTTGTTCCAAAAAATCTGATTTTTCGATCTGCTTAAGTTCTGAATTGAAAAAATCAAAATTTAAGCTGTTCAAAATTTTATGATTTTTATTCTCTTGATTCATGTAAAAATCATAAATGTTTGAATAATGCCAGCTTTTTTTACTGGCATTATTGTTACTTTTAATTAAACTGTTCAAATCCATAGTGTTTAATTTTAAAATGTTAAAAAATAGTTTTATGCTATTTTTTTTTCTGTCAAAATCCCAGGATGTCAAAGATCGGCCTAATCCTCTACTGTCAGTCTATAATTTTTTTATCTAATTAAGCCAGGTCTAAATTTTTGCGTGTGACCATGTCACAAATCTACAAAAAAATTTTTAATAAACCAACTTTTTTTTTATTTATTTTTAATTTATTTTTTAAAAATAATTAGATTAAATAAAAATTATTTTTATTAATTTTTTAATAATTAATATATGCAAATATATGCATATGTTGGGATGGGATGTGTTAGAGGTTGTGGTGTTCGTAGCTCGACGTAGCTCGACACCCGTAGCTCGACACGGAGTACTTGGCTAATGACCGTACTTTTAGGATTATTTACCGTTTTCTTTGAAGTTTGTCGGTACAATTCACCCTGAAAAGGTGCCTAGCTCGACACAAGCTAGTTTTTAAAAATTAAGCAATTAAGTATATAGATAGTATATAAGTACTTAAGTACTAGAAGGTAGCTCCAGCGATACACACGCATGCCCCGTGCATTATATATGCAAGAGGTTAGTTAAGGGTTATAAGACGAAGAGCAGACCAAATAATAAGGTTAAGAGGTTAATAAAAAGAATAATGTAGATTTCTCGGTTAGTATGTTGCCTACTATACCGTCTGTTTTTGAGCCTTGTTGATCGGCATGTGTAAGGTTGCATAGTGTTTAAAGTTTTGAGATATCAATAGATGTAAGTATAAATTCTTCGATTTCGCTATCGAGAGATAGTTTTTCAGGTAAGCCGATTAAATCGCAGAAGCAGAAATAAAGATTTTCAATAGTGTCAGTCATGTAAGTAGTAACGCCATTGTATTGGCCGGTGGGTAATTCGTCAGTACCATCAGGAAAGTTAAAGGTATTGGCAAGATTTTGTGTTTCACGAAGTATGTACTTAGCAGTACGATTATTTGCAGTGGCTTCGATAATTTGTTTGTGTGTCATAGTGTTTGAAGGTTTAAGTGAATAAAAATTGCATATATTAATTGCATTTTGCATATGCAAATATAATAACACTTATATCACCCAGCAACACTTGAGTTACTTTAAGTTTCACCATACACGATCACCAAATAGCCTTTAAAAGGATCGTGTATGGTGATGCCTTATCAGCTAAACAGGATTGAGGATAGTGATATATTTAAGGAAATCAGGCTAACGAACGAACCGCTAACAACCTTATTTCCTATAGCTCGACATAAGGCCTTATATCCTTCCTAACCTCTGTCTGCGAGGCTAATGACGGGAAGTAATATAAGGCCTTATTTCCCTATATCCTTATATATCGGATCCGTATATCCGTAAAGCCTTAATTCTATAAAACAACAAAAAAATAGCTTCGGATATAAAGCCCAAAATTGAGGCAAGGATATACGAAGCTAAGAATAACAGTGTCCTGAACTACCGAACCGATAAAAGTTATAGCATTTGAATATAGTATAGAAAAGTTAAGTAAAGTGATACGGATTTATTTCAGATCCTCCCATTCACTTTCTACATCATCTATGAGTTCCTGACTAACCTCTTTTGTTAGGTTTCCTTCGATAAGCTGTTTAGCCTTCACATTTACCATATTTTCCTGTTCCTCATCCGGGTTAGCCCTTACTTCCGGCATATCGGATAGCTGGTGTTTGTCATAAAGGCCATCATACTTTGAAGCCTTTTTACCTTCCAACGGTATACTTTCGGCATCTTTTGGGGCTGCATTAAGCTGGGCTTGGGATCTGATGTGTTCGGTAGCCTCAGTGACCGAGAGTGACTCGGCCTGTCCCCTGTCTCGGATCATGTGAATGACTTCTGAATTTTTAGGTATAAAGGATTGGGCTATATCGACTAGATTCCTTGTCGCTTTTAGGTTCAAATCTACAGCCTGATTGACTGTGGAAGAGATAAAGGGCTTATATGTATCTCCCTGGCTATGAAGCATCCGACTAAGTTGTGCGGCTGCTAAGCCCTTATCGCGGATCCCACTCTCCAAAAGCATCGCGAGAAGTGCCTCGTGTGAGGATAAAAGATCATCAGAATTAATGAATCCGGTTACCGTTTTGCTTATTTCCCCAAGTTCTTTGTAGATAGTCCCTATGTCAATATTGTACTTAAAGGAAAGATCTTGCAGGGATAAAGGGTGTCCGTTAAGTTGAAAACCATTAGTTGTATATTGACTTAATAGAACTTGTATTAGTTGTCTCTTTAATTGTTCATTCTTAGTTTGTCTATAGTTAATAGCTAAACTGGTAATATGTTTTGGTCTTGGGATTCTTTCTGGTTTGTTCATTATTTTATTATTTTTTCTTTAGTTGGGGCGGGTCTTGAGGTTTATCGGATTATGGTTGAAAGGGTTCTTTGTATATCCCTTGTGGGTATGTGAGGAATGGCATGGTTTTCGTGAAGGGTATTTCATAAGCATTTAAGATGATTTTCTTTATTTTAATTCAAAGAATATAGTATCTAGTTCGGGGGCTTTATGTATCTGATAAGGGATATTAAGTTCTTTAAGTGTTTGTTCGTATTCTTTTAGTTTGTTTTGGTCGATTAGGAAAAATCCTGTTTGAAGGTATTGTTTTTTAGTCTTTTTATCCCTTATCAGATGGCTTTTAGCCTTTATTATTATGTTATGTTCGGGAAAGGCAAGGAATTGTATTGACCTCATTCCGTCGTAATTGGTGAATGTTTTCATTGTTTTTTCTTTGTTTTAAAGGTAAATTTTTAGGAATACACTGAGGAATAATATTATGTGAACCCAGAGGAGGGTGCCGACGATTAGCTGTAAAATTCTTTCTTGTTGATCACCATCGGGATGTTTCTGAAATAACAATAGGTGAAAGATTAAATAATGAAATATCTTTTTGATCATGGCTTTAATACGGTTTTAAGTGGGACATTTAGTTCTTCGGTAAATTCTTCCGCTTCAACTAGAGTAAACCATTTAGCAAAGTGCCCTGAACCCTGTTCACGTGGAGTTTTGCTTCATAAAAGCTCATCAGAGTGTCTCATATGCATGATAAAAACTGGGATGGTTTTACGTCAGCCCAGTGGCGCGGCATCTGCGCTTCTTTAGCCTTGGCAAATGCGTCAACCAACTCTTTTGAAATACGGTGTGTGGCTTCATTACGTAAGTCATGGTGGTATTCATCCGTGGCGCAATGCTCAATCCACATAAACACCAAACGGGTGAAGCTTTGTTGCAAGGTACGGTGTTCATTATTCATGGCGTCGATGAATTCCTGGGGATTCATACTAAAATTGTTTACAAAATCGGTCATCGTTTGTACGGTTTCTTCAGCTGTTTTTGCTTTCATCGCTATAAGTTTTAAGGTTTAACATAATTTTCACAATCAATGCAGTACGCACCACGATTTCCTGTGATGATATTGTTGTGTGGCGGGCATTTCTTGATTATCGGTTTTTGTTTTTTGGGCTGAGGTGTAATTCGTCCCGCATTGGGGTCATTTTCAACAATTTGTTTTACTTTGGTTGCAAATGATACAATTACTTCATCAGGTAAAAACATCGCAGCAAACCCAATGTTAGGATCCATTGCCATTACTTTGCGCCAGTTTTTGATTTGTTCTTTTGTGAGTTTCATGATAATAGGGTTTTAAGGACAGTATTCCAAAACATATGTGCCATAGTGGGGGTTAAAGGTTATTGTATTTGTTAAAAACTTCTTCCGTTAGTATTTCCCGGCAGATGTCCGCTGTTGCTTTTTGGTTTTTAACACGAGCATCATCAGCAGCATTAGCAGCAGCAGCATTAGCAGCAGCAGCATAAGCAGCAGCAGCATTAGCATAAGTAGCAGCAGTATTAGCAGCAGCAGTATAAGCAGCATGAGCAGCAGCATGATCAGTAGTAGTATAAGCAGCATGAGCAGCATAAGCAGCATCAGCAGCATTGTCAAGCTCTTTATATGTAATCCTGCCATTGCCATAATCAATAGCTGCTTTAACAGCGTTTATAATTAGCTCATCTTTCATTAAATGTACAACGGTTTTAGCGCATCGGCCTTTTGCCAGGGTAAGTGTACGGTGGTCTACTTTTGTCATTGCAGCCAACCATAACATCCAATCTCCCCGGTGGCATGTTTCCCATGCTTCCTTTAGGTCTTTGTCTCCAACCCATTCTATGGCTTCCCGACAAGCCTCTAATTTAATTAGAAGGTTTTTGATTTTCATAATATTTGAGTTTTAGGTGTTTAACACTGACCAACCATTGCTGGTTCGAAGTTCAGATTAAACTAATTCGAGTTCTACTTTCAACCATTAAGGTCTCATCAGTATGTCTTACTTATACATAGCGGCTGGGTCATAATCTTCATCTTCACCATCATTATGTAGACCTCCTGCTGGGTCTACCCACCAACCGTTATTTTCACAGGGTGTACAAACACCGGAGCCTGATATCACATTTAGCTGGTTTCCGCAAACGGGGCAATTCCAAGTTTCAGTTGTCATGATTTCTAGGTTTTTGGGTTTATGCAATATTGCATTTAATTATAATGCAAATATAATAACATTTAATTCCCT
>SL_3KL_010_SEDDRAFT_10000360_pt1 | contig 36324 bp, 30 predicted proteins | sample SodLakKL_010_SED_2_FD_10381 | JGI IMG/M metagenome (IMG submission 10381) | reverse complement strand
TTCCGATTCTGTCCGGGAAATTGTTGACAACTGCATGGGCGGAGAAACAGAAGCACACAACTGCCACGGTCCCCTGCTCGATTTGATTGAGTGAGACTAATNGGCAGTAAAACAAAAAGGCCTGAAGGATTTTATCCCCCAGGCCTTACTTTTTTGATACTTAACTTACATTCTTAAATGTTTAATTTTCTTCAAAATAATCTGAATCAATTGTTTTAATCAGATAACTATTGTCAATTGATAAACCCACATTATTATCGATCATTAGTTCGGCAAGCCTTTTACCGTCTATCAATATAATTTTGTATTCAATTTGTTTTACAAATTCATAAACACTTTTTGGGAATGAAGAAGTTGTGATAAATATCCCTTTTTTTGCTTTCTTTGATGCCAAGGCACCTGTAAAGTCACGTATTTCTTTAACAGGGACTGAATTTTCCCACCTCTTTGCCTGAAGATAGATAATATCCAATCCCAATTTATCCTCTTTAATTATACCATCAATACCACCATCTCCTGATTTTCCCATTGCTTCACCAGCATCTTTTCTCGATCCACCGTATCCCATTTCAATGAGCAAATCAATAACCAGTTTTTCAAAGAAAGCGGGAGAACAACTTTTTATTAACTCTATTAACTCATTGGCTAAATCATTTTTTAGTTTTTGATAAGCATACTCTAAAACTTCTTCAGGTGTTTTGTCAGTTATATTTTCATTNTCACCATTAACAGCGTCACTTTTCTTATCTTTAGTTTTTTTAACGGTTTGAAATTTTACAAACTCATCATATCGAGTTAAATCTTTGGATGTAATTTCACTTGGATTCTCCGCTAAAAAGTTTTTACCTCGATCAGTAATCTTGAAGTGGGCTCTTCTTGTTGAGGTTAAAAGACCGGCTTTTTTTAAATATGTTCGAGCCCAACCAACACGATTCCTAAATATTGGTTGTTGTCCGCTTGGTAAGAGTTCACGGATTTCTTCATCACTAAGATCAAAATGTTCTGCAAGAGAATCATGTACTTCGCTAAGTGAATGTTCTTCACCATCTGATATGTGTTTAAGTAAGGGTAGCATTATTTCTTCATAGGTTGGAATCATAAATTTCTAATTTTTTGATTTAAGGTGTTTCCCAAACTATAATAATTTCAGTCTCTCACTTCACCACAAGATTAACAATTCTGCCGGGTACAAATATTTCTTTCACGATGCTGGTGCCTTCCAGATGGCGGATAATATTTTTCTGCTGTTTGGCCAGGCCAATTACAAAATCTTTGTCTTTTTGTTTATCAGCCGGCACCGTGATATTGGCCCTCACTTTTCCGTTAACCTGTACCGGAATTTCCACCGATTCGTCCACCAGAAAATCTTCGTTTAACTGGGGCCACTCTTCATAAGCCAGGCTTTCATCATGGCCGAGCCGGTTCCAGATCTCTTCCGCAATATGCGGAGCAAAGGGAGAGAGTAACATCACAAACGGTTCAGCCACAGACCGAGGCACATTATCCCAGCCATTGGCCTCGTTTACAAAAATCATCAATGCCGAAATGGCCGTGTTAAAGCGCATATTTTCGATATCCTCTGTCACTTTTTTGATTGCTTCGTGCAGCACTTTCAACTGTTCAGAACTGGGATTCTCTTCCGAAATATTGAGTTTCTCTTCGTCGGCATCACCAAAAAAGAGCCTCCAGGTTCGGTTCAGGAAGCGGTTTACTCCTTCCACACCTTTGGTACTCCATGGTTTAACCTGCTCCAGCGGCCCCATAAACATTTCGTAGAGGCGCAGTGAATCGGCACCATACCTTTCCACGACATCATCCGGGTTGATTACATTTCCCCGCGATTTCGACATTTTATGGGCTTTGGAGTCAACCGTAATTTCAGTGCCCTTCATCACAAAACGCTCCCCTTTCTTCTCCACATCATTTTCTGAAAGTTTCACGCGTTTCACTCCCTCGGTTTTGCCGGCCTCTTCAGCGCTGATGATTTTACCGTCTTTTTCGTAAGCGGTGTATTCCACTTCACCCAGAATCATACCCTGATGGACAAGTCTATGAAATGGCTCTTTGGTGGATACAACACCGCAATCATACAGCACCTTGTGCCAGAAACGTGCATAGAGCAGATGGAGAACGGAGTGCTCGGCGCCGCCTACATAAAGATCGATGGGCATCCAATATTTCTCTTCATTTTGCTCAACCGGACCATCGTTAAATTCCGGGCTGATGTATCGCAGATAGTACCAGCATGAACCGGCCCACTGAGGCATGGTGTTGGTTTCACGATAGGCTTTTTTCCCGGTTTCCGGATCGGTGGTTTCCACCCAATCTTTGGCTCTGGCCAGCGGCGGTTCACCGGTTTTGGTAGGCTGAAAATCATCCACTTCCGGAAGGGTTACCGGCAGATCTTTTTCAGGGACGGGTTTTGGCTTGCCGTCAACATGAATGATGGGAAACGGTTCACCCCAATAGCGCTGACGCGAAAAGAGCCAGTCTCGCAGTTTGTAGTTTACACTCTTTTTACCCACACCATTTTCTTCGAGCCAATCCGTCATTTTTGTTTTGGCATCAGTAATGTATAATCCGTCCAGAAAATCGCTGTTAATGGAGGGGCCGTCTTCCGTAAACGCTTTCCCATTAAAGTCTTTGGGTGGCTGAACCGTCCGGATGATCGGCAGATCAAACTTTTCGGCAAATTCCCAGTCACGTTCATCCTCGCCCGGTACAGCCATAATTGCTCCGGTTCCGTAGTGTGCGAGCACATAATCGGCAATCCAGATGGGTATCTCTTTTCCGTTGGCCGGATTGATGGCGAATCCTCCGGTAAATACTCCGGTTTTTTCTTTGCTTAAATCCTGTCGTTCCAGGTCAGATTTCTGATCGGCATAGTCTTTGTATGTAGAAACTTCATCTTTTTGCTCATCCGATGTTACCATATCCACCAGGTAGTGCTCGGGAGCAAGCACCATGTAAGTAGCACCAAAGAGTGTGTCGGGACGGGTGGTAAAAACACGGATTTTTTCTTCGTGATTCTGCACTGCAAAATCAATTTCCGCACCGATAGATTTTCCAATCCAGTTTCGCTGCATCTCTTTGGTTGATTCCGGCCAGTCCAGATCATCCAGATCTTTCAGAAGCCGCTCGGCGTAGGCGGTAATTTTCAGTACCCACTGGCGCATCGGTTTACGGATAACGGGAAATCCACCCACTTCACTTTTACCATCAATCACTTCTTCGTTGGCCAGTACGGTTCCCAGTTCGGGGCACCAGTTTACAGGTTCTTCGGATTCGTAGGCCAGTCCGCGTTCAAAGAGTTTCAGAAAAATCCACTGAGTCCATTTATAATAGTCGGGGTCGGTTGTATTTACCTCGCGGTCCCAATCGTACGAAAAGCCAAGCATTTGAAGCTGTTCACGGAAAACCCGGATATTTTTTTCGGTTGTCTCCCGGGGATGGGTGCCAGTTTTTACTGCATATTGCTCTGCCGGCAGCCCGAAAGCATCCCAGCCAATTGGATGCAGTACATTAAATCCTTTCATTCTTTTATACCGGGCCAATATATCTGTGGCGGTGTACCCTTCCGGATGGCCTACATGAAGCCCCGACCCACTTGGATACGGAAACATATCCAGAATATAATATTTTGGTTTTTCGTGATCTTCAGGCGTTTTGAATGTTTTATTTTCAAGCCAGTATTTCTGCCATCTGGATTCGATTTTTGAAGGATCGTACGTGCTCATTGAGTATAATTTCTGTCTGTAAATTAATTTTTGATGCGTTCAGCCATTTTGATTTTAAAATGTTGAATAGTTTTGAAATATAAAGAAAAAAGAGGTTGGAAAAAGGAAGAGTAACCACATCGGAAGGCTCGAAAAACATTTCAAAATAGTTCATGAATAGGAAAAGTTTATCACAAACTTCACTTTTTGTTTTCCCCTCGGCGGGATATATTCCAAGCTGACATGTTTTCTAAAGGGGAATATTTTTTATGATGAATGAACCATCGTTTCTGCCGAATCATGCCGGCTGGATTGAAGTCATTTGCGGCGGAATGTTCAGTGGAAAAACCGAAGAACTGATTCGAAGAGCACGGCGGGCGCACATTGCCGGGCAAAATGTTGTTATTGTTAAACCCGCTGTTGACAACCGCTACAGTGATACTGAAGTCGTATCTCATGATGAATCTACCCTGCCGGGTATCACTGTGGATACGGCCGATCAGATTGTACTCCTCACCTCCACCGCACGGGTTGTTTGTATTGACGAAGCCCAGTTTTTTGATGAACGAATTGTTGAGGTATCCAATACGCTGGCCAATGGCGGCAAACGTGTGATTATTGCCGGCCTGGATATGGATTTTGAGGGCAAGCCTTTTGAACCTATGCCGCAGTTACTCGCCATTGCCGAATATATCACCAAGCTTCATGCCATCTGTGCCGAAAGCGGAATGCTGGCAAACTTTTCTCAGCGCGTGGTAGAAAGCAGCGATCAGGTTCTTGTGGGAGAAAAAGAAGCCTATGAACCCAGAGCGCGTCATTGTTTTCGTCCTCCAACGGATAAAAAGCGTGGCAGGCCACGCCCCCCGATAAACCAAACAATTTCTGACAATAACACAAAAGAACAAGAATAAATGGACTTACTCAGAGGCGCTATTGGTATGATTGTCATCATCGCGATTGCTGTGGCATTCAGCAATAATCGCAAGGCAATTAACTGGAAATTGGTGGGAACCGGACTCGGAATTCAATTTGTTCTGGCCATTTTCATCCTGAAAGGAGCAGTTATGGCAGAGTTCTGGTCTCCCCTTGGCTGGCCAAAAGCATTTTTCAGCTGGGTATCCAGTTTTTTTGTTATTGTTTTGGATTTTACCACTGCCGGGGCAGAATTTATTTTTGGTGATCTGGCCAAAAGTCCCGGAATGGAGGGAAGCCTTGGAAACTTTTTTGCCTTTCAGGTTCTGCCCACTATTGTCTTCTTTGCCTCACTTACGGCCATTCTGTATCACTACGGGATTCTGCAAAAAGTGGTGAGTGTTATGTCGAAAGGAATGCAGAAAGTGATGGGAACGTCCGGTGCAGAATCGCTCTCTGTGATTGCCAATATTTTTGTCGGGCAAACAGAATCGCCTCTTGTCATCAAACCCTACATCGATAAGATGACCAAATCCGAACTACTCACCATTATGACCGGCGGTATGGCTACCATTGCAGGTGGTGTGATGGCAGCCTACGTACAAATGCTGGGTAATTCGTATTCTATCGCCCAGGGTGTGCCACTCGACGTTGGCCGGTTGATGTTTGCCGAACAACTGCTTGGGGCAAGCTTGATGGCCGCTCCGGCTGCACTGGTCATCGCAAAAATAATTTTTCCGGAAACATCCGAGCCGGTCACAAAAGGCGATGTAAAAATGAGTGTAGAAAAGACCGATGCCAACGGAATTGATGCAGCAGCTACCGGTGCAGGAGTCGGGTTAAAACTGGCTGCAAATGTAGGCGCCATGCTTCTTGCCTTTATTGCACTGCTGGCCATGGGAAATCATTTTTTATATGAAATTGGTGAAATAACCGGCTTGAATGCCACATTTCCCGATTTTGAGCTGACCATCGAATCACTTTTGGGATGGATTATCGCCCCGATTGCATTTTTGATCGGGGTTCCCTGGGTCGATGCGGTAAACATGGGTTCACTTTTGGGAACCAAAGTGGTTTTAAATGAATTTGTTGCCTACCTGCAAATGGCTGATATGGTTGAACAGGGAATGTTATCACCCAAAACCATGGCTATGGCTACCTTTGCACTCTGTGGTTTTGCCAATTTCTCTTCCATAGCCATTCAGATAGGCGGAATCGGCGGACTTGCACCCGGCAGAAAGTCGGAGCTTGCCAGTTTTGGCCTGCTTGCCGTATTGGCTGGTTCACTCGCAAATTTAATGACGGCAACCATTGCGGGAATGTTATTCTAAATCATAAAAAAATTTAATCAAATAAGACTTGTGAAATATTTTCGTTCAAACATCATTAAAATCATAAAAATTAAATCATCTCAATGAAAACAGGTTTTCTGCTGCTTGCTTTCATCTTTTTTTCAACATACGGTGTAGCGCAACAATCACAAACAACAGAGTTCGACACGTCCATAACGGTTGCTGAAATCGACGGAGAGTCCGTATCGTTGGGCAAACTCATTTCCAGTTTCAATATAAACCAGGAAGGTGAAGAACTGTCCGCCGAAGAGTTAATTGAATTTCTTCCCTCATTTATCGAATACAGGCTGAAATTAAAAAAAGGCCGGGAACTGGGTTTTCATCAGCACCCCGAAATTCTTGAGGAGTACGAACAGTTTGGCAGAGAAGCCGCCTACATGTACTGGCTTGAGCGAAAGGTCAAACAGGAACAGGTTCAGGAATATATGGAACGGGACCGGTTCGAATTGAAAGCCTTTCATATTTTATCGGAAGTGCCCGAAGGCTCTTCGGCGGCATTTGTGGATAGTATCTACAGTCAGATGGTTGAAGCACGAAATCAGCTGCTTGATGGTGTTTCCCCTGAAGATGTTGATGAGGAATTTTCCTCTAAACGAAACGGAAATTCTATGGGCGGACCCCTGCCCTGGATTACGGCAGGCAGAACCGTCCTGGATTTTGAAGATGCCCTTTATTCTCTCGAACCCGGCGAAATTTCTGAACCTGTCCGAACACAATTTGGCTATCACGTAATACTGCTGCAGCATAAAAGAGAGCGAACCCCCGACCGCAGAGTCAGCCATATCTTCACCCAGCGGGGCGAACAAAATGAAGGCTTTGAGCAAATTCAACAAGCTCACCGCGAACTGCAAGAGGGACTTTCATGGCAGGAAGCCGTTGAAAATTACAGTCAGGATGGTGCATCTGCAGGACGAAATGGCCTGATTGGCTGGATTGGATACGCTATGCAGTTTCCCGAAGAATTTGTTGATGAGGTGATGCAAACCGATCCTGATATTTTATTTTCAGAACCCATTGAAATGAATTACGGCTATCACATCATCCGGATTGATTCGGTGAGAACCTATCCTGATGCAAAATCTTACGAAGAATCTGTAGTGAACCGGCTTGAACAACTTCAACGATTTGAAACCGGCCGTGAACAGGTTTATGAAACTGTTGGGCGGGCCGGGGATTTAAAGATACATGACGATAATGTGGCCAATCTTTACAATCAACTTACAGATCCGTCCCTGTCAGTAACTGAAAAGGAAGACATTGATCTATTCAATTTTTCTGGTAAAACATACACATTAGCTAATTTTTTGGATTATCTGAATGAAGAGGAAAAACTTCAATCTCCCTCCGATTATTCGGATGAATTGTTCGATGAGTTCAAAAACAACGCGATCAGAACAGAACTGATTTCAATCACCCAAAACCATTATCCTGAATTTGAGCAGGAAATCAGCAGTTTTTTAGACGGACTTGTGGTGTTCCGGGTGAATGAAGAGTTTATCTGGAACCACGAAACCGCAGATCGTGATGAATTAGAGGCTTTTTACGATGAGCACCGCGATCGTTACATTTATGATGATCTATATGAATTTTATCGTGTTTCTTCTCTTCAGCAGGATTTAACCGAAGATGCCCTGAACAATGTTCGGGATGGAATTCATCCGTCTGATCTCCCTGTTCTATTTGAAGATTTGACTATACTGCATGATTCAACCCGAAGCCGGCATTCCTCCCATTTCTCATATATCAGCCAACTTTCTCCGGGCGAAAGCACAGACATGATCGAGAGAGGATCACTCCATTCATTTTATTATCTTGAAAAGATTGATCCTTCGCGGTCCATGACATTCGATGAGGCTTTTTTCCGTGTTGCAAGCGATTACCAGCCAATCCGTGAAGAACAATTCTTGAACCGCTTACGCGAAAGCTGGCAAGTGAATCTTTATCCCGAAAATATTCAGTAATAGATGAGTCGAAGTATTCTCTTAATTTCAACATTTTTGTTCATGGTATGGACAGGGTGCACGGATCAGAGAACCTCTCCAGGGGAAAATGTCATTGCTTCAGTTTCGGGAGAAACATTAACGATGCAACAGGCGCTGGATCAAATTCCTTCGTTTTTACTTCAGCAGGATACACTCAGTGCTGTACACTCATATGCGGGGCAATGGGCTCAGCGTCGTGTTGTGACCGATCATGCCAGCCGAATCGGAATCCAGAACACACCGGAATTTCAGGAAAAGCTGAATCGATATCATGATGAATTGCTCGAGCAGTTGCTCAGAGAGTTTATCATCAATGAACACAGAGATCAGCTTGAAGTAACTACCGAAGAAGCACAAAGTTACTATCAGAATTATCGTGAACAGTTCAGAATGGGCGAACGGTTTGTACGTTTCAGGCATCTCACAACTCAAACCAGAGCCGAGGCAGAAAGAGCCAATCAAGATATTATGAACGGTGTTGACTGGGAGGAGGTTGTTGGGCAGTACAGCGTTGATCCGGAATATCAATTGCGACACTCTACACAGTTCTGGCCGGTTTCGATGGCACTGACTGATATGCCGGCCCTTCACCAAAATCTACAAATACTTGGCATAACTGAACGTTCTCCGATCCACTATTTTGGTGGTCAATTTCATCTGCTGCAGCTGATGGAAGAAAAAACCGAAGGCGAATACCCCGATCTTGAATGGTTGATTCCTCAAATAAAAGAATGGCTGAAGCTTGAAAAAACCCGGAGAATTACAAATGCTTACCTTCGAAATCTTTATCTTCAGGCTGATGCAAATAATGAAATTGAATTATTAAACGTTACTGACATCGAACAGTTACTAACAGAGTAAATATATAACCGAATTATCTTAATGAATTTTTATACCAAAACAGTTCTAACCGTCTCAATATTCCTGATTTTCTCTTCAGCTCTTTTCGCTCAAAGATCTCAGCAAACTTCAGATCGGATTGTGGCCATCGTTAATGACCGGATTATCCTGAAATCGGATGTGGACCATGAAGTAAGAAATTTCATGCGGCAGGCAGAAATCGAAAATCAAAATGTAAGTTTTTCTGAAGATCTGTGGTACAGTGCCCTGCAAAGCATGGTTGATAACTTTGTTATGCTTGAAAAAGCAGAAATGGATTCTATTGTGGTGAGTGACGATATTGTAAACAGGCAAATGGATGTCCGAATTGAGCAACTTATTCGGCAGGCCGGCAGTGAAAGTGCACTCGAAGAGGCCTTCGGTCAAAGCCTGATTGAAATTCGTGCTGAATTCAGAGAACAATTTCGGGAGCAGTTGGTGGTTCAGCAGGTACAGGAACAAAAAATCAGAAGCATCAACATCACTCGCCCCGAGGTTGAAGAGTTTTTCAACTCCATCCCCGACGATCAGGTCCCTATTATTCCTGAACAAATTGCGCTTTCTCAGATCGTTATCATTCCCCCACCGCTTGAAGATGCACGAGTTGAGGCCTACGAAAAAGCCCAGGCATTGCGTGATTCGGTTGTGAACCACGATAAAGATTTCGAAGTGATGGCCCGGTTATACAGTGAAGATGGCTCGGCACAGCGCGGAGGTTTGCTGCCCATGATGCCGCTTGATGATTTGGTAGCCCCCTATTCTGCAGCCGCAGCCGCACTTGAGCCCGGTGGTATTTCTGAAGTTGTGGAAACACAATTCGGTTTTCACGTGATTCGTCTGAATGAACGTTCCGGAGACAATATCGAAACCAATCATATCCTGATCAGAATTGATGAAGATCAGGTTGACGAAGATTATGCTATTGATAAATTAAACGCACTGAGAGACAGTGTTTTAAACCATGGAGAAAATTTTGCCGACCTGGCACGGAGGCACTCTGAAGATGAAGAATCCAGAGCTTTCGGGGGCAGATTTCTGAACCCTCAAACCGGACAGAGAATGCACCAGTTAAGTAATTTGGAACCCGCTCTTTACCGAATTGCACTTCTTCTTGATGAAGAAGGCCAGATTTCTGAACCACGCTCATATAACCCAAGAATGCAGAATGTGAGCAATGCTTACAGAATTGTCCGGCTTGACAGCCATATTCCTGAACACAGGGCCAATCTGAAAGATGACTACGAACAGATCAGGCAGTTTGCCCTTCAGCAAAAAAGGAATGAAAAAATGAGCCAATGGATTGAAGATCTTCGCGATGATGTATATGTAGAATTTAAAATTCCCATTCCCGATGATATAGATGAACAGATGGAAATGCCAATGGAAGAACCTGTATCGCTTTAAGATTTACACATGAAAAAACCTGTTCCCGAGCATCCCGAAGAAGCTGCAAAATTTTTCAGTGAATCCTTTCAAAACATCAAAGATGAAATCTCAAAAAATGTTGTAGGCCAGAAAGAAGTTGTCGATCAGCTTCTGATTTCCCTTTTTTCCCGGGGACATTGTGTTTTGATCGGTGTGCCCGGCCTCGCAAAAACTCTGTTGATTCAAACACTGGCCCAGACTCTGAATCTTTCCTTCAACCGCATTCAATTCACACCGGATCTGATGCCAGGTGATATTACAGGCACTGAAGTGATTGAAGATGAAAAAGATACAGGCAGAAAAAGTTTTCGGTTTATAAAAGGCCCCATCTTTGCAAACATTGTTCTTGCCGACGAAATAAACCGTACTCCCCCGAAAACCCAGGCGGCTTTGCTCGAAGGCATGCAGGAATATAACATCACAGCATCGGGGCAAACCTTTAAACTGGACAAACCATTTTTTGTACTGGCCACACAAAATCCCATTGAACAGGAAGGCACCTATCCCCTGCCCGAAGCACAGCTCGACCGGTTTATGTTTAATATTTGGCTCGACTATCCGGAAATGGAGGAAGAGAAACAAATTGTACATCAAACCACCTCACCCCGGGATGTACAAATCCATTCCATTCTCGACAAAGAGCAGATTATTGAATTTCAAAGTATTATCCGGGAAGTGCCACTACCTGACCATGTTTTACATAAAGCGGTTACATTAACAACGAAAACCCGCCCGAACACTCCTCATGCACCCGATTTTGTAAACAAATATCTGAGCTGGGGTGCCGGACCGCGGGCATCCCAATATCTTGTGCTCGGGGCTAAAACAAGGGCACTTTCTCAGGGCAGGTACAACGTAGAAATGGATGACATAAAAACACTTGCCGTTCCTGTACTGCGCCACCGAATCGTGACAAATTATGCCGCAGAAGCAGAAGGTTTAACTACAGTTGACATTATCAATAAGCTGCTGGGAAATTTATAAAACCGGAGTTGTATGATCAGTGCATTTATACAGGGATTGAGTCCGGTATTGCCGATCATCGCTATTCTCCTGATTCTGGTACTATCACTATTAATTGCATGGTGGAGCTATCAGCATCTTGATTCCATTCCCACGGGGAAAAAACGCTGGCTGATTCTGCTTCGGGGAGTTGCCCTTTTTATTTTGGTTCTGCTTCTTCTGAATCCTTTCATCACCCGGCAGGAATCCTTAACAGATGGTCCCAGAATTGCGGTTTATCTGGATAACAGCCAGAGTATGTCTGTTGATCGGGGTGAGTATTCCGGCCTTGAAACCTATCAATCCATTATTGACCGCTTTGAGTCAGAAAAAAGTGATAACATTGAGTATGACTATTTTCTATTTGATGAAACCATCACAGAGTCGGATGAACTGGAACTGAATGGTGTCAGAACCAACCTGAACGCGGTGATGGAGCATCTCAGAGAGAATGAAAATTTATACCGGGCTTCTTACCTTTTTTCAGACGGTATTGTAACACAAGGCAGAAACCCGGTTTTTGCAGCGCAAAATCTCTCCATACCGGTCACCACCGTTCCTGTGGGCGATACTACCCGCGTACAGGATATTGCCGTGGCCGATGTGGACTATGTGCAGCAGGTTTATACGTTTACAAGACAGTCTGTGCGGGTAGAAATTCAACAGGAAGGATTTGAAGGCGAAGATGCCACCGTACAGTTATTGCGAGACGGGGAACTGATTGATTCAGAAACCATCGAATTTACTGCACCAACGAGCAGCCAGATCGTTGAATTTTTCAAGGATTTTGATGAGCCCGGGTTCTACGATTTCGAAATTAATGTACCTCCAAAACCTGAGGAATTTACCGATCAAAACAATCGCGCCATGTTCACCATCGAAGTACTGGATGACAAAACAAATATTCTGTCCCTTGCTTTTGAAGTCCATCCCGATGTAAGCACCATACGCCAGTTAATTGCAACCGATCAGCAGAATGAACTTTTCATATCCACTAAAATTGGCAGTAACCGGTTTATTGGACAGGATCCGAGAGATATTGATGATGAACTGGATTTGATCGTACTGCATGGATTACCGGAAGCCGGAACCGATCTGTTCAACTGGATATTAAATCAGCAAAAACCGATTGTTTATGTAGCAACTCCGGGAGCATTTCAAACAAAAACCAGCAGAGACATGCTCGATATAACAAGCTACTATCTGGAAGATGTTCAATCTGCCATCAATGTTCAGTTCGAAAATTTAGCGGGTGGATTATCTCACACCGTTCTGGAAGTAGATCCAGTTAACGTGCAGCAACTGCCCACATTAAAAACCTATCGGGGCAATTACAGTCTTTCTCCCATTGCACAGCCGCTGCTCCATGCTGTTTTTCAGCGAACAGAAACCGACATCCCGATGCTCGTTGTGGAAGATGCAGCCAACATACGAAAAGCATCCGTAAATGCATTTGGCTGGTACGAACTTCAGCAGAGCCGGCAAGCAGATGCAAGAAATTTCTTTGAACAGCTTTTCACCAATCTCGTCTCTTGGTCATCTACACCGCCAGACCGGCGTACACTTGTGGTTGAACCTGCTAAAGCATCATTTACAGAAAACGAACCGGTTCAGGTGCGCGCCCAGCTTTTTAATGAGAGAGGAGATCCGGAACCTGAAGCTTTCATCGAGCTGGAAATTTTTTCGGGTGATGATGGTGACCCCTTGAATGTGTTTCGGATGAACCATCACCAAAACGAAATATATACTGCAGAACTTGGAAATTATCCACAGGGAATGTATCGGCTGAATGCCACTGCTACAAAAAATGACCGAACCATCGGAACGGCAGAAACGCGCGTGAATGTCAGCCAGTCAACGATCGAATTTTTAAATACCAGGCGGAACGATGCACTGCTTCAAAATATCGCAGATATTACAGATGGACTCTTTTTACTGGATCTGGATTTTTCCCGGGCCGTTGATATTGTTTCAAATCAAATTCTGGAACAGCCGGATGAAGAAATCCGGGAAGAATTTATTTACCTACACCGAAATGGATTCTGGTTTTTTGTCGTACTTTTTCTGCTTGCAGGCGAGTGGCTTTTGAGAAGATCTGTTTCTCTGCCCTGATTTATCACTCTCAATTTTTTTATCTGATTTAAAAAAGCCGGCACCCAAATCCGGGCCCGGCTTCAACGTTTTTTCGCAAGTTCTACGTTTTACTTCTCATCATTATCAACAGAACAACCAATCCAATAATCACTGCAATACTGATCAGGAGCAGAATAAACATCAGATTTGATGTTGGAGCAGATGCTTCACTCCAGTCATTCAGTTTCAGATCAATAGCCGCAATGTCGGTCTGTGAGAGCACATTCCCTTCAATTATAAGATCACCCCAGGAAGCTTTTACAGTGTTGTTCCAGAAATCTCTGAAGTTTCTGAAAATTTCGTGATCTTCTTCACTGTTTCGTTCCAGGCTGATTTCATAGGCTGCATCAACAAAAGAGTTGATTGCTGCAAAAAATTCATCCGGTGAAGTGAACGGTTCAAGCTGAATTCCATTCTGGTTGAACGAAGTGCTGAGTGCATCCCAGAGTTTGTTGTCAACTGAGGCTTGCCAGGCGCCAAGAAGATCATCAATTTCTTCTTTTGCTGTTACCGGATTATCGGGATTGAATGTATTTGAAAGGCGTTCTCCTATCGTTTCCCAAACGCCCACAAAGTATCCATGCTGAGCTCTCATCGCAACATAGTCTGGCGTTTCAAGTACAGTTGACTGATCTGCCAGTTCAATGTATTCAATAATGATGGTTTGAATAATTTCCAGTGGATTGTCATCCAGTCTTTCAGCGGTTTCGGCAATTTCCTGCTGGGTATCACGATCCATCGTCTGATATTTTGTGAGCAATTCCTCAAGAAATTCTGTTACAAACTGATTTCGCTGCTCAATATTTTGCCGATACTGTGTGATGAGTGACGCCTGCCGGGCTTCGTTTGATTCTGCACGTTCAAGCTGATCTTGCAATGAACTCATTTCCATATTCATATCAGCCAGTCTGTCCCGAAAAACATTAAGCTCTGAAACAAGATCATCTATTCGCTCATTCAGCTGCTCAATCATCAGAATGTCATCAAGGGCAGCTTCGTGCGATTCTTTTAATCTGGCCATGGAGCCTTCAAAAGATTCGGGATACATTGCTGCATCAATCAGCCCTGAATGTTCTGCGTATCTGTTCTCAAGCCGATCAATCTGAGCTTCTAATTCATTCAATTCATCTGATGATACAGCCAGGGCTACTCTTTCTGTGAGCTCGGATAGTTCAGCCCGAAAATTTTGCTGTATTTGATAATCCGATTGCTGTGCGATGGCTGTGGTGCTTGCCAAAAGCAAGATAAAAGCCAGTATCGAAAGTGTTCGTTTCTGAAGTAATTTCATGGTTTTCCTCTCTTAATTATGATCAAGATTGTAGGTCATTCCGGTTTCATTGTCGATCAGTTCGATATAATCCCCCCGCTGGTTAAAAGCCGGCTGTCCTAAACTGTCGCCTGAAATTCGAATTTTCTTGGAAAGCTTCAGTTCACTGTCGTCTGGTTGTAAAACATAAACATTCGAAAAACCAGCAGCCGTTACAAAGTAGTATCCTTCACGGTTTCTGATCAATCTGACTTCATCAACCGAAGAAATTCCTTCTTCTTCAAGAATTGATGAAATGGAAAATTTGATTGCAAAACGCTGATCTTGAACCATGGCATCATCATCCGGAGTAAGTACACTCTCAAGGGGTTGAGAATAATCAACATTCTGGATGATTAACGATGGCCCGCAAGCTGCAGCCCCAAACAAAAAAGCCACACTTAGTATGAGTGTCATCGCTGTTCGATTTAACATAATTTTCTATTAAGGTTATGGTTTGGTTATTTGTAGATATTTATCGGTAAAAAGTTCCAAAATTGTTTACAACTATGTAATGGTGAAATCTATTCAACATATCTAATCTTTTGTTGCACGATGTATAGTATTGTAACAAAAGACGTTCACAGAATATTCCAATCTTATGTAAAACAAAATTAATGTGTTTAATAATCAATATTTTTGAATTCCGTACTTATACCATATGGTCGTAAAATAAGATATCTTGTCTTACACAATCATTTGTGCTTCTAATAGTCTTACTGCCAACAATTGATTTTAACGTATCTTTCATGATAACGATTATGACAGCCTTTATCGCATTTATTTTCATCTAATCAGATGCTGCAGAACCAACAAGGTTATTTGATGAAGGTGGTTTCTTTAAACAAATTTAACATCACAGATTCTTTAATTAACGGCTTTTTAAATCCATTTTACAACGATGTTCAACGGAGATCACAAAGGTGAATTAAATCTTCACTACAATTTTATGAGACAGGCTTTGCAGCTGGCTGAAAAAGCTTTTGATGAAGGAGAAGTACCTGTCGGGGCGATTGTGGTTCATGAAGGGCGTATCGTCGGCAAAGGGTATAATCAGGTGGAGATGCTGAACGACCCAACTGCACATGCAGAAATGATTGCGATCTCTTCGGCATGTTCTACCCTTCAAAATAAATACCTTCAAGAATGTACACTCTATGTAACTCTTGAACCCTGCCCGATGTGTTCCGGTGCAATTGTTTGGTCTAAAATTAAACGCGTTGTATTTGGTGCCCTCGATGAAAAAGCCGGTTCATGCGGCAGCACATTTAATATTGCATCCAATAAAATTCTGAACCATCAGGCCGAAATTATTCATGGAGTGATGGAGCATTATGCCGAGTTTCTTCTCAAAAAGTTTTTCTCTGATAAAAGATAGGTTTACTGAAAATATCTCTCTTTAAACCGCTCCCATTTGACGAGGAACCTTCTGCGCCCGGATACGGTGGTAAGCGGCATAATAAACTTTATAATAAGATAAATCACAAGAACTATGACCGGTAAAATCCACATGGCATAATCCTGATATACCTGAAGATAATGCAGCATGGGTTGACCAATCAGCGCGGAAAGCCCAACGAGCATAGGGGTCCAAATGGTAATGGCAACCAAAAAATATCCCAAAAAATAGAGAAATTTGGTTTTCAGCATGCCGGCTACCAGATAGGTGGGTAATCTTGTTCCCGGCAAAAACCTGGTGATGAAAATGATTTCAGCCCCTCTCATTCTAAACAGACGTTCTGCGCGTTCCACATCTTCACTTTTAATAAACCATCGAAAAGGCACCCATCTTAAAACCGGGCTGCCAATCCACCTTCCCATCAAATAGATGGATATATCGGCAATTAAAATACCCGAAAAACAGCCCAATACAGCAAACCAGAAATCAATGACCCCGCTGGCAACAATCAACCCGCCCGCTATACATGCCAGGTCTTCACTGATCATTGTTGAAACTGCCAGCAGCAAAATAATAATGAAGAGTGTCCAGCCACCAATTGTGTCCATACCACTGGCGTCAAAAGGAGCCTCTGACATTTCTGTCCGGATCCGGTCTGCCACCGCTCTGTTTTGAGCTTCTCCCCCCTCCACCAAGTCGGCAAACCACTTTATCTGATTGCTCCACAATTCGGGCCGCTCCTGAATCAAATTATGGCCCCCAACGTGTGTTACCAGATAACTTTGAGGCAGCAACCGGTGGTTTTCCTCGGCCACCGACAGAGAAACATAATTATCTTTTGACGGATGGAGAATCAAAACTGGCTGCCCGATATTTCTGATATCGTTTCTTACCTCCCGGTGATCGAGTGCCCTGAGAGTTGAGATAAAGGAATATTGAATCGGCTGATGGTCAAACCATCCCATGTGAGGTGTAAAATATTTCACAAAAGTGACTGCCGGATAAAGCAGGGTGTACAGTGAGAGATTGATGGTATGATTTCCGAGAAAATGAAGTTCAACAGGTCCGAATGAAGACAGTAACGTTAAACTGTGGTATTTTTCAAAGTCTGTGGCCGGTGCTCCAAGAAGATTGAAAGCCACTAGTCCGCCATATCCGTACCCGAGCAAATTTACGTCAGACATTGCGAGCTCATCGGAAAATGTATCAACCACAGACGCGCGAAATTCAAGTGTGTGAGGGACGGAGTTTCCATCGCGGTCAGATGTTGGATAAACAGGGATATATACATCAAAACCATCAGCCAGTGATTCTGCCAGCGGCAGCAAAATTTCCGGATTGTCAAGATAGTCGGGCAGTATAATCAGTGCCCGGTTTACATCCCAGCCTGAAACGTGCAGATATTTCAGTTCAATATCATGGTCATCAACATTCAGATAGTGTTCTTTTTGATATTTATTTGGTTGTTCTTCGGCAGTGAAACTGAATTGAATCAGGTACGAAAGAATCATCTTCGCCAGATAGATGATGATAAATGCGCGAATGAACGACAATCCCGGAGATTTCAAACTGGTAAAAATTTAAAATTGCAGTGGCTCAAAATTTTCATCAGGCTGTTCTATCACCGGTACGAATATTTTTTCAACGCTCTTTTGAAGCTTTTTAGCTAATTTTTTTCGGTCATGATGTTTCACCCGGTCTTCACCAAAACGGATAGCAGCCTCAATCGATCGGTTTTTTCCCATCATAAACAGATGTTTCAACATCGGTTTGTTCCCCCACCAGCAAACTGAAAGATGTGCAGACTGATCCTTTTCTGTGGTTTGATACCGGATTGCCGAATACGACACTGAAACTCCTTCTTCGGCCGCATACTGCAGCAATGCCGGCCTGAATCGCATAATCTCTGTGCCAGGCGATGTAGTCCCTTCCGGAAACAGAATCACTCCCTGCCGATTATTTATCTGGCTCGATATCTCTTCGTTCACGCGGTGCACATCACTTCTTTTTCTCCTGTCGATGAAAATAATGCCAAGTGTTCTTGCCATAAAACCCACAACCGGCCAGTGTTTTACCTCCATCTTTGAAACAAATGTAGTTTTTAAAACAGCAGCATACACGGCAATATCAATATAACTTAAGTGATTGCTTACGATAAAAAAAGGTGGTTCGGGCGCGACACCTTCGGTTTCAATTTTCATAGAAAAAATCTTTGCTGTAACTTTACCCCAAATGCTCATACAGGTGTTTCTCCATGGCTCGTAAGGCTTGCTGAACAACATGTAAAAAATTAAAATGAAGGCATAAACAAAGTAAATCAGAAGTGTCCAGACAGGAAAGGCAATTACTTTAATTGCAGCTAATACATTTCGCATATTCAATCAATCTATTTCATTACCAGTATCAGTACTCTCATAAAGATTACTAACCGTCAACAATACATAAAATTATTTGCTGATAAGCTACCAAAATTTAAGCAAACCATGTGATCTGATTTTTTACGGAATGATAAAGAAACAAACGGGTTTATAATTCTAATAATTATATTATTTCGTAGTTTAGTAACGTTCATAAACCATTAAATTAATCTGTTTCCTGTAAACGAGCACTTTTCAATGTTATACACCAAATCGTACATCAATTCACCTGAAAAAGACTGGGTGGTTTTTGTTCACGGAGCAGGCGGATCCAGTTCCATCTGGTTTCAACAGATTAAAGCATACAGCGAGGAGTTTAATGTGCTTCTTGTTGATTTGAGAGGCCATGGCAAATCGAAACAAATGAGCTCCATTGAGCAGCATTACAAGGAGAAATATACTTTTAAAACGGTCAGTATGGATATTCTTGAAACTCTCAAGAAAAATAACATCAAAAAGGCTCATTTTGTAGGTGTTTCTCTGGGAACCATCATTATCAGAACCATTGCAGAGATGGAGCCCGAAAAAGTAATTTCTGCTGTAATGTGTGGTGCCATAACCCGCATGAATGTGCGCTCGAGAATTTTGGTGTGGATGGGACATACCTTCAAAAAAATTGTACCGTTTATTTGGCTTTACAAACTTTTTGCCTGGATCATCATGCCAAAGAAAAACCATGAAGAGTCAAGGTCTCTGTTTGTGAGGGATGCCAAAAATCTTGCAAGAAAAGAATTTTTGAAGTGGTTCCGGCTTACTTACGATGTAAATCCTCTGTTACGATATTTCACGGAAACTGAAATGGAGGCCCCTACTCTATATATTATGGGTGAGGAAGACCACATGTTTTTACCCCCTGTAAAAAAAATGATCAAAGATTTTAAGCACTCTTACCTCGAAATTGTAGAAGGCAGTGGGCATGTTGTAAATGTGGACAAACCGGTAGAATTTAACCGAATCTCACTTAAATTCCTTCAGGACCACAAAATGAAACTGCAGCAAATCGCCTGAATAGACCCCATTGACTTCCGGCAAACGATTATTTATTGGAGTTTCCAGGTGCTATAAAAAGATTTTTAGTAATGAATCCATTTAATCTGAAAAAATCTCACCTTTCGTTTTTTCATCACTTATATTTTCGAGATATTTACCAATCCGAAAAATGAACAATCACACCTATGATAATTCCAATTGCAAGCGACCACGCCGGTTATGAAGCCAAAGAAAATGTCAAAAAAGTGATAGAAGAACTTGGGTATATGCCGGTAGATTACGGAACGCACTCTCCCGATTCAGTTGATTATCCTGAATTTGCCGTGCAGGTTGCAAAAAGAGTGGATTCGGCAGAAAATGAATTCGGCATTCTGATCTGCGGAAGTGGACAGGGAATGTGCATGACGGCAAATAAATTTCCGAATGTAAGGGCAGCTCTGGTTTATACACCAGATGTAGCAAAACTTGCCAAAGAGCACAACAATGCCAATATCATTTGCCTCCCCGGCAGATTAATAAATAAAGAAGAAATCAGAAATATTCTTGAGGCCTGGTTTGCTGCAAAATTTGAAGGTGGCCGCCACAAACGCCGGATTGATAAGATACAGACACTAACCGAAAAATAATGTTTATGAAATCACTAAAAAATCAGGATCCCGAAATTTATAAATACCTTGAACAGGAAACTGAACGGCAAAATCTGAATTTTGAATTGATCGCATCTGAAAATTTTGCATCCAGAGCCACAATTGAGGCCATGGGTTCGGTTCTGACAAATAAATACGCTGAAGGGTATCCGGGAAAACGTTACTATGGTGGCTGCGAACATGTTGACAAAGTTGAAGACCTTGCCAGAGAACGGGCAAAAAAATTGTTCAATGCCGATTACGTAAATGTTCAGCCTCACTCTGGTGCATCGGCAAACGCTGCGGTCTATCTTGCATTTATGAAGCCCGGCGAGACCCTTCTTGGCCTGGATCTGGCCCACGGAGGCCACCTCACGCACGGTTCTCCGGTTAATTTTTCCGGCATTACTTATAATGCTCAATTTTATGGTGTCAGAAAAGAAACCGGCCGGATAGACCTGGATAGAGTAAGGGATAAAGCAAAAGAAGTTCAGCCCAAAATGATCTCCATTGGTGCCAGTGCCTATCCTCGCGATTTTGATTACAAGGCATTCAGAGAAATTGCCGATGAAGTAGGTGCATTTCTTTGGATGGATATGGCCCACACTGCCGGACTGATTGCAGCAGGGTTACTCAACGATCCACTGCCATGGTGTGATGTGGTTTCTACCACCACCCACAAAACTCTGCGAGGGCCCCGCGGCGGTATGATATTAATTGGCAAAGATACCGAAAACAAGCTGGGTGTAACAGCCCGAAAATCTGGCCGGGTTAAGCAAATGAGTGAAGTGATAGACTCTGCCGTATTTCCGGGCTCGCAGGGAGGCCCCTTGATGCATGTTATTGCTGCCAAGGCAGTTTCTTTCGGAGAAGCACTGCAACCTGAATTTAAGACCTATCAAAAGCAGGTAAAAGCCAATGCACAGCGAATGGCTGAGGAGTTTTTGAACAGAGGATATAAGCTTGTAAGTGACGGAACCGACAATCATCTCATCCTTGTTGATTTGCGTAACAAGGAACTAACCGGTAAAATAGCCGAAGAATCTTTGGATGAAGCAGGTATTACCGTCAATAAAAATATGGTGCCGTTCGATACCGAAAGTCCGTTCGTTACATCCGGAATCCGAATTGGCACACCAGCTCTCACAACCCGCGGATTTAAAGAAGATGAAATTGCCGGTGTAGTTGATTTGATAGACACAGTTTTGAACAATCCGGATGATAAAACCAACCTTAAAAACGTTAAAACTGAAGTTCAGGCCATGTGTAATAAATTTCCGCTTTATGATTTTGTAACGGTATAACCAATTTGATGAAATACCAAAATCTCATTAAATCAATTCTTATATTTACAAGCTTAAATGGTGAATTAAATTTGAACTTTTTAGACAATGCACCGGAACGGTTACCGGTTTTAGAAATTAAATGAGCGAATCTACAGACCGTCCAAAACGCAGTATTATGGGCTCCATCCTGCCCAGGGCCAAGGCTCCAAAAGTGGACCCATCTGCAAGTATGTCTTTTTTAGACCATCTTGAAGAATTAAGGTGGAGAATTTTAAAAGGATTGGCCGGAGTTGTTGCCGGTATCATCATTGCATTCATCTTCTCTGACTTCTTTATTCAGCAATTTATCCTGGGTCCTGCACGTGCAGATTTTTTTATGTACCAGATTATGCCCATCAATGCGGTTGATGTTACTATGATTTCAAGGCGGCTGCCGGGACAGTTCTTCACCTATTGGGGAACCCTGATCATCATCGGAGTCATCATCAGCTCCCCCTATTTTATTTACCAGATGTGGTCATTTATCGAACCGGCACTGGAGTCTACCGAGAAAGTGAAGACATTTTTAAATGCCATGTTCATCAACTTTTTCTTTCTGCTCGGTATATCTTTTGGTTACTTTATCCTGGTTCCTTTTGCCGTACAGTTTTTTACACAGTTTATTATTTCAGATATCATCAGAAACGAATTCGACATCAACGAATATTTTGTTTCGGTTGCTCTTTGGACACTTGCTTGCGGCATCATTTTTCAGATACCGGTTGTAAGCTGGTTTCTCTCAAAAGTTGGCTTGGTCACCCCCGATGGGATGAAAACTTACAGAAGGCATGCTATAGTTGGTGCGATGCTTCTGTCTGCATTTCTAACCCCTCCCGACCCGGTTTCGCAAGTAATGATTGCCCTGCCGCTTATTCTGCTTTACCAGTTTTCCATTTTTCTGAGTCGGGTTGCTATGAATCGACGCAAGAAAGAGATGGAAGCAGCGTTTAGTAGTCAATCACCCTAATATGTTATGAACCGACTATTTGAACAATCTCAAATAAAATTTTCAGTCAAAACTATTTTTAACTCATTTTGATGCATCCAATTTTACGACATTCAGTTATTTTCACTCTGATACTCTCATTTATCTTCATTTCGTGCAGTTCAGACGATCCGTTTGATATCCCCCCGCCAGACTTTTCGTCCGTTCCGGAAGCATACGAGATTGAAAATTTACCTACTCAGGAAATAGAACCGGGAGTTGAAATTATTGTTCATGAAGAGGGGCTGGAAAATTTTGAAATAACGGCGAGAGATGAGGTATCTGTGTTTCTCACACAGAGAACTGAAGGTGGAGAAATTATATACAGTTCCTTTGCCAATTTTAATGAAAATCCTGCAGGATTATCCGTTAGAGAGTCCGGTACCATCCAAAATATTGTTGATATCCGCCAATACTCCATTATGATTGCTTACTCTCCCGGACTTAAAGCAGGATTGTTGGGCATGAAAGAAGGAGAACAACGAACAATTATTGTTTCTCCTGAAAAGGCCTATCAAAATGCTCCCTCAGGACTTTATATATCGCAATTCAGAGATGATACGATTATTTATGACATTACCGTATCCAGAATTTTTCCAAATAAAATCAGGGAATAATTGACACCTGAGCGAAGATCACGAATACTGGATGACAACTCTTTCTGATATATTTGTAAGTATTTCGTGAACATTGGTTCCGGCATGTTCTGCCCAGTCATGAGCATTCCAGCTTTTACCACCAAGCAAGGTAACTTCAGTACCCACATTTATTTTATCTTTTTCGAGATAAACCATAGTAGTTCCCATGGTTATGTTTCCAACCTGCTGATAAAATTTTCCGTTAATTAACACCTTTAGCTTATTGCTGAGTGAGCGGGTAACTCCGTCTCCATAACCGACAGGAAGTGTCGCTATGTAGCCGTCTTCCGGGCAGCTCCATGTGCAGCCGTAGCTAACCTTGGCTCCTTTTTTAATCGGCCTCATTTGAGATATGACTGAACTCCATGTCAACACCGGGTCAAGCCATTCATGCCGAAAATTACCGGAATTATATCCAAAAATTCCGAGACCAAGTCTTACCATATCAAACTGATCCAGGTCTTTATAGATCGTTGCACCTCCTGTGTTGCTCATGTGAGCAAGTGGTATTTCAGTAAACGATTTCAGGATGTGCTTGAATTTTTCGTGTTGGCGATTTACATAGTCCGAACCCGGATCACCGGCAGTAGCAAAATGAGAATAAATTCCGCTGCAGATCAGTCGCTGATTGGCAACCGCAAGATTCCGAACTTCTTCGGCCTGCTCAGGATAAAACCCAATCCTTCCCATACCGGTGTCAAAATTCAGGTGATAAGAGGTTCCATCCATTAAAATGGAGAAATGAGTTACGTGGCTAACTGTGGCCGTTAATTGATGTGTAACATAAGCAGCAGCCGTTTCATAGGTGGGCACTCCATATACCAAAATCGGTAATTTGATGCCGGCCATTCGTAATTCAATGCCTTCGTCAAGATTAGTAACTGCAAAATAATCAACATGATCTTCAATCGATTTTGAGACACCGACTGCGCCATGGCTGTAAGCATTGCATTTAACTACGGCAAGAATTTTTTGATGGGGAACAATTTCTTTAATCTTTCTCAGGTTCTCTTTTGCTTGCCCAAGATTGACTGTAGCTGTGGAATTAGGAAAATGGTTTTTCAAAAATTTCGTTTAAAAAGTTTTCTTTTTCGTTTTTTCAAAATCACCTGAGCAGCGTTGTAACCGGCAGCACCAAACACACCACCACCCGGATGACAGGAAGCGCTGGAAAGATATAAATTTTGGATGGGTGTTTCATAATTACTTAACTCCGGTGTGGGGCGAAACATAAACATCTGGTCAAAATTCATCTCAACGTGCATCACATTACCCTTTAGAAGACCGTGTTTTCGTTCAATATCAAGCGGTGATTGAATATACCAATCAATGCGTTTTCCTTTCATGTTGGGAGCATATTTTTCTACCACACGATATATTTTTTCAGCCTCGCGTTCACGGATATCATCCCATTGTAATCCATTTGCCAGCTGATAGGGGTGCCATTGTGCCCAGGCAAAAAGAGTATGTTTTCCATCTTTAGCCACATCCGGATCAATTTTTGAAAATGTCATTGCCAGCACGGCTGGTTCTTCCGGCGGCCGGCCTTTCACATAATCCCCAATCGCACGGTTCATATATTCTACAGAAGGTGTAAGCAGCTGCATTCCATTATGGATATATGGATCATCAGGGGCGGCGGTATAGCGAGGCAGTTCATCCACGGCACAGCGAATCACCATGCCAAATCCGTTGCCAACCTGAATATCCTCCACTTTTTTAAAAAGTGATGCATCAAGATGTTCCCGGCCAACCAGCTTCAGCATGGTGGTTTGTACATGAGCGTTCGAAACAATGAAATCTGATCTGTAATAGTCATCTTTTTCAGTAATCGCTCCTTTTGCAACCCCGTCTTCCACATCAATATTTTTTACGGGTGAGTTTGCAATGATTTCTCCACCATGGGCCTCAATCAAATTTTTCATCGCCTGGGTAAGCATGCCGCTGCCTCCGCGCGGATGTTTGGCTCCGCTTTGATGAAGCATTGCCTGCCACCCCGCAAAATCTCCGGTTGCTGATTGATCAGGCAAAGGCCCGGATTGAGCAGCAAACCATATCATTGCGGCTTTTATATATGGGCTTTCAAATGCATTATCAACTACACTGCCGTAACTTCCAAGAATTTTTTGGAGGCCTGTTAACTGCTCACCTTTTTTAAACATGGAACCATCCCGAATCTGGCCTTTAGCCATCTCCAAGAAAATATTTTTTCCCGACGGAGGTACCATAAAAGCCTTCAGAACGCCTTTGTTGATACGCCCCCAGAAATCGATAAACTCCCTGTAATTAGACACATCGTTGGGTGAAATTTTTGATATGGATTCCAGAGTTCGTTCAACATCTTTAAAGAAATGGATCACGCCTTTCTTATCAGGCAGCGGATAACTCATTATTGGATCCATCTCAATGTATTCCAGCCCGTAATCGGTCAGTCCAAGTTCTTCAATAATTCCGGTTTGATGAATCATAATATGAACTGAAGATCCCACATCTATTCTGAAACCATTTGGATTTTCATCACTTTTAAACATGGTTTCTGTACAAACAGCACCGCCGATAGTGTCTCTTCGCTCAAGTACTCCAACTTTATACCCCTTTTTGGCAAGATAACAGCCTGTCACAAGACCGTTATGTCCCGATCCGATAATTAATGCATCAAAGTGTTTCATTTATCGTAAATTAATCATTTGGCAGAGTGAAATTTCTCTGTTAGAAAGTTCATCAAACATTATATTGAACCATCTCATTCATTACGTTTAATTTAACCAAGTAACCCATTTCAAAATGCAATTTTTTAAAACTTTTTTGGCCTCTTTACTGGGCACTATATTAGGTATTCTGCTTTTAATCCTCATCATGTTTGCAGCATTGGTCAGTAGCTCTTCTGAAACTGAACCTTATGTACGGTCAAATACAGTGCTTGAAATATCAATGATTGGAGATATTTCCGCACGTACCACTTCTGATCCGGTTGAAGAACTTCTAAATCCATCTGCGGCCGCTAAAATGTCGCTTCAGGGACTACGGAACAATCTCAGAAAAGCTGCAGCTGATGAAAATATTTCTGCAGTCTGGGTAAAAACCAACAACATCACCGCTTCCTGGGCTAATCTTGAAATGGCTTATCGCTATTTTGAAGAATACACAGAAAGCGGTAAACCGCTCTATTTCAGTACGGATGATCTGGGTTTGAATGAGAAGTCGTATTATCTGGCAACACTTGCCGACAGCGTTTTTTCTCCTCCGGTTACGGGATTTCAGTTCGATGGATTTGTTGCGCAGTTTACGTTCTACAGGCCCATGCTCGAAAAAATTGGCATTGAGCCTGAAATTTTCAGAGTTGGTAAATATAAATCTGCCGTAGAGCCGTTCCTGAATGAATCGAGCTCACCTGAAAGCCGCGAACAGACACGTGAAATTCTGAATTCTGCCTCTAACACATTCACAAATGCAGTGGCAAAACGAACAGGTAAAACCGATGATGAAATCAACGATCTTATGAATTCTGAACCAATTGATCGTCTTCAATTTGCCCTCGACAACGGTTTAATTGATATGTTTGCCTACGAAGATGAAGTGGAACGGATCATCAAAAACCGGATTGGTGTTGAGGAAGACGCTGACCTGCGCACAATTTCTTACAGCAGGTATCTCCGGGTATCAGCCGGCAGGGCCGGTCTCGATGTGCCTGATACCGATAATCAGATTGCTGTAATCTATACCTCGGGAATGATTTTGCCGGAAATTGCAGATTCACCATTCAGCACTTCATCCGGAATTACCCCAAAACGTTTTAAAAAACAGCTCGACAGCGCAATGGATAACGAAGATGTGTATGCAATTGTCATTCACATTAACAGTCCGGGCGGTGCTGCAACCTCTTCCGATCTCTTGTGGCACTACATCAAGCAGGCATCCGAAGAGCTACCCGTTGTGGTTTCAATGGGCTCGGTAGCTGCATCCGGCGGATATTACATGGCCGCGGGTGCTGACAGGATACTTGCCGGGCAAAACAGCATCACCGGCTCAATTGGTATTTTTAATCTATTATTTAACGCCGAAGAGCTGATGAATGAAAAAATTGGTTTTCGTTACGAAACATTGAAAACCCACGAATATGCTGATCTATTTGATCTGACCCGCCCGTTTACTCCCACAGAGCAGAGAATCATTCAGCAAAATGTTGAAAGTGGCTACGAAACGTTTTTGAACCGGGTTGCTGAAGGCCGGGGGATGACCCGCGGTGAAGCACATGAGGTTGCCCAGGGGCGAGTTTATACCGGGCAGGGAGCTCTGGACGCCGGGTTGATTGATGAGGTTGGAGATCTTCACAGAGCCATTGAAATTGCGGCTGAACTGGCTGAAATTGAAGAATACACAATCGATGTATATCCAAAGAAAGTGGATTTCTTTGAAAGATTGCTTCGCTCATCCGATGCTCAATTACGAGCGGTTTTAACAGGCTGGATGCCGAACGACCTGATGAAAACCGCCGAAGATTTGCATACGATGATGAACCAACCGTCGGGATTGAATTGGGCATTGCTGCCTGTAAATATTGAAGTGCATTAAGCAATCTTTTATGCAAATTGGAGATTTTCACGTTGAGCAGCTCAGCGAAGGTTTTTTTGAACTTTTTGAAGACGGATCTTTCAGCAAGATGGATCCGTCCAGGCTCAAAGACCCTGAAGGTGACTCTGCTCTCGGTAAATATAGTTCAGCTCTCGGTATCGACCCGCTGTTGATCCGGCGAAATCAAACCAATATCATCGTCGATCCGGGGTTGGGCTGGGGCCTGGACAAAAACAGCCGCTATCATAATACATCAAATGTCATTACTAATTTGGACATTTTTGGTTTAAAACGGGAAGACATCAGCATGGTGCTTCTCTCCCACCTTCATTTTGATCATGTGGCAGGTGCAACGTTTGTTTCAAAAGACTCCAAAACCACTCCCACATTTCCAAATGCAGAGTATCTTGTCCACCGTGATGAATGGGAATTTGCCCTGCAACAGATCGGGAAAGAACAAGAACATCCTGGTGCAGGGTATAATCTGGATGAATTTTATAAACTGGTGGCTGAAAAGCGAATAAGATTTATCGAAAAGGAAGTTTCTGAACCGGTACCTGGTTTAACTTTCATCAAAACCGGCGGACACACAGCGGGTCATATGGCCGTGAAACTGAAGAGTACGAATGCCGCCGCCTATTATTTGGGAGATTTAATTCCCACCGAATACCACCTGAACCACTACCCGATGAAATTTATTGATTATGATAGTATTCAGGCAAAAAAGGCCAAAATGTTGCTCTTAAAACAAGCCTTTAAAGAGCAGGCCACCATGTTTTTTTACCACTCACTCTATAAAAAGTCCGGAAAGCTTATTCAGGATAAACACAAAAAATATGTGTTAATTGATCCCTGAGTTACTTATTCATTGCAAGCAGAAACTCTTTGTTCGACTTTGTACCCTTCATTTTATCGAGCAGAAACTCCATCGCTTCAAAAGCATTGTGTTTGTTCAGATATCTGCGGAGAAGCACTACTTTTTCCCTCTCCTCTTCCGAGACAATCAATTCCTCTCGACGGGTGCCGCTTTTAAATACATCGATGGCAGGAAATATTCTGCGTTCAGCCAGCCGGCGATCCAAAACAAGCTCCATATTTCCGGTACCTTTAAACTCTTCAAAAATAACATCGTCCATTCGTGAACCGGTTTCAACCAGTGCAGTGGCAATAATAGAGAGGCTCCCGCCATTTTCGATATTTCGGGCTGAGCTGAAAAGCTGCCTCGGAGCTTTCAATGCCTCAGAATCCACACCTCCGGTCATCGTTCTGCCCGAAGAGCCTCCTGCCACGTTATAAGAACGTGCAAGGCGTGTGATGGAGTCCATCAGCAGTAAAACATCGTGGCCACTTTCCACCAGACGTTTGGCTTTTTCAAAAACAATTTCCGAAAGCCCGATATGATTTTCCGGTTTTTCATCAAACGTAGATGCCACCACTTCTGCATTTCGAACCGAACGTTCCATTTCGGTAACTTCTTCCGGCCGTTCATCAATCAACAGAATGATGATTTTTGTTTCCGGATGGTTAAGGCTGACTGCATTTGCAATATTTCGGAGAATGGTCGTTTTCCCGGTTTTTGGCTGTGCCACAATCAAACCGCGCTGACCTTTTCCGATTGGAGTAAACAGATCCATCACACGGGTGGAATACTCGGCAAAATTGTTCTCCAGCTTGAAACGCATTTCAGGATAAATGGGCAGTAAATCTTCAAAATCTTCCCTATTGTCCATATCCCGGGGAATTTTCCCGTTCACTCCTTCAACACGTAATAGAGCAAAATAGCGCTCACCCACTTTTGGTGGCCGGATAATTCCAATCACACAATCGCCTTGTTTCAGGCGGAATCGTTTAATCTGGGAAGGTGATACGTAAATATCATCCGGACTGGCTTTGTAGTTATAATTAACTGATCGTAAAAAGCCGTACCCGTCGGGTAAAATTTCGAGCGTACCTTCATTCAGCAAAAATTTGCCAAGTTTTGGAATAATTTCTGAGAGCCGTTTTGTCAGATTATCAGCATCCGATTCGGGTAAAACATTGCTCACATGCTTTTTATTCTTCTTTTTCTGTTTTACGCCCTGTTTTTTTTGATGATTCCTGTTTTTGGAATCCGGCCTTGTATTTTTGGTATCATCGTAAGTCTGGATATGATCGGTTCTGCCGTAATTCGTGGTTTTCGGCTCAACTACTTTTTCTGGTTTATTACCATCAAAAGAATCTTTAATTCGATCAATAATGCCCTGTTTTTTTAGTGTAGAGACGCCTTTAATGCCAACTGCTTTTGCAATGACTTTTAAATCCTGTACGGTTTTTTGATGAAGCGTATCCAGATCGATCTGTAAATCGTTATCGGTTTGGTTCTCCGACATAATGAAATTTTGGTTCTTAAGTTTGATTCATGAAGAAAAGCGAACATCCTGATTGCAGTAGTACGCTTAGGGTATTTAATTCTTAGTGCGGAAAGAAATTTTTTTAGCCTGTGGTATTTGTGGCACCCAACCACTTACTCACTTCATGGTAAAAGTAAAAACTTCCACTAAAAATTACTAATTCTGTTTCGAATTGATGGAAATAATTCTTCTCATGTAGATTAAGCGGGGTTCCACCACTAAAATAATGCCTCATCCGCTCCATTGAAGCCGCTCTTTCCGACTGCATTTCATGTAGAAAAATTTTGTCAAAATCACTCCACTGCCCGGCTATGTGATCCGTCAGCTTATCCTGCATGTAACTGAGCACCACACTCCATTTTTCCGGCGGAGCTATGGATTTTAAATGATAAACAAGATGGCTTGTTGCCTCTTCGTTGTGGGCACCATCAAAATACCAGGTGCAATTTGGTAACAATTTTTCAAATGCTGCCGTTTTGGTGAATTTCAGCGGATAAGTTTCCATTCCTTCCACAAACCTGTTCTCATCAACCGGATATTTCTCTTTCAATCTGTTGACAATAATAAAGACCATCGCGGCATTCAAAGCATCAATCTCTTTTCCAATAAAATCAAATTCTATAATGCTCGCTGCACCACTCTTTAATGTGATGGATCTCTGCTCATAGTCAAAAAAATCCGGATCAACTTTCAGGACCTCGGCATGTTTCTTTTTTGCTTTATCATAAATAATGTTTTCAGCAAGTTTTGGAAGGTTACCGATTACCACTGGTCGATTCTCTTTAATGATGCCGGCTTTCTCAAACGTTACAGATTCTATACTATTTCCCAGAATTTCGGTGTGATCCAATCCGATGCTTGTTATCGCACTCAACTCCGGAACAATAACATTTGTGGCATCCAGCCTGCCGCCAAGCCCTACTTCTACAATCGCTATATCAACATTCTCTTCGGCAAAATACCAGAATGCAGCAGCTGTTGTAATCTCAAAAAAGGTACATCCCTCTTTTTCAAGATACGAACCATACCGGTTAAAAAACGGAAGAAATTTAGAGAGGTCGGCTTCATATCCGACAATTTTAAACCGTTCCCAAACTGAAATGAGATGAGGTGATGTATAAAGCCCCGTTTTATAGCCGGCCGCCTGATAAACCGATGCCAGCATACGGCAGACCGTTCCCTTGCCGTTGGTTCCCCCCACATGGACTGATCTAAACTTTTGGTGCGGGTTCCCCATGTTCGATAATAGAAGAACCATGCGTTCAAGATTAAAATTGGCCGCTGATCTGCCGCTTGTACTAAACATGGGCACCCGGCTCAGCCATTGTTCAACTTTTTGAATAGTATCGAACGGTGGCTTCACTACAGATTCTCTTCTTGTTTCAATTTCTCAAGTTCGCTGGAAAGCTGTTTGAGAAATTCCGGCTCCTGTTTACAAACTGTACCGTCAATTTTTTCTACCGCTTGAACTTCTTTTATGCTGTTTGTCAGCCATATGGCATCCGCCTTCAAAAGTTGCTTCGGTTTGAATCTGCCCTCAACCAGATTCATCCTGAATTTTTCTTCCAACAATTCAATAACAGCCTTTCTCATAAGTCCCGGCAAAATATCACAATCGGTGGATGGAGTAAAAATCGAATCTCCTTTTTTCCAGAACAAATTTGCAACTGAACATTCAGCCATAAACCCACCGGTTGTAAGCATCAGAGCATCATCCGCCCCGGCATCAGCTGCCTCTCTGAACGCCTGCCTGTAATGGAGCATGTTGCTCAGTTTTAAATCTGACGGCCTGCATACATCGGGAATCACCCGAGTTTTTGATGTTTTCAATGTTGCTGCATTACTGTTTTGAAGGGTAATTTTTTGACAGGTAATTACCTGAAACGAGTCAGGATTCTCATCTCTGTGATATCCCTTCGTTTCTTCCAGAGATATCTGAATCCGGATTCGCAAAGTTTCATTTTCAAATTGATTCCTTTTGATAAGGTGGCAAACCTGTTCAAGTAAATCATTCTCATCCAATAATTCTGACTCAGAAACTCCAAGATAACTCAATCCGCGATTCAGGCGGTTTATATGTTCGCTGAATCGAAAAAAACCAAAGTCATCGTATCGAAGAGTTTCAAAACATCCGGCTCCATAGTAAAGTCCGGAACTGACTGCCGGGATTGTGCCCTCACCCATTTTTGTGATTTTACCATTCACATTGATAAACTGATCTGACGAATCACTCATCCGACAATAATTTAATGATTTTCTCTTTGAGCTGTTCAGTGTCATCACCGATATGTGTTGCGAAAAGTTCACCGTTTTTCTTTATCAGGATTTGGACGGGAATTCCGGGAATATAAATGGTTTGATAAAACTCAGTGCCTTCAACAAAATAAAAGTCATAATTCACCTGGTTCATATATTCCAACACCTGTTCTTCTCCATCGCGAACCGCTGCAGCGACAATAGTAAAGCCCGGTTGCTCTGACGAAAATTCATGCAAAAATTCATTGACCTGCTGTGATTTTCCTGACCAGGTAGACCAGAATTGCAGTACCACCGGGTATTCAGATAAATTTTTGAGGTTAAGAGAATCCGGGTTTGTATAAGATCTAAATGCAAGTGTATCCAGCTCTACTTCAGCGATGTTATTTCTGAAATCAGTGACTTGTTTCTGAGAATAACGGATTGTACTGTAAACGATAGCCAGCAGGGCCAAAATGGCACATACGGCTATAAAACCATTGAAATATTTGGGGTCGAGCTTCATAACTTTTTTGACAGCAGTAATTACATGATATAGATAACTATTTTGTATCAGTCAGATTTACTGACATCATCCACATCGTCCACAAAATACATGGAAACAGCGGCAACAATCAATGAAACCCCGCCGAGCATCAGCGAAAATATGGTTTCGCCACCAAACCAGTTTCGTGTGATGAAGCCCAGTAAACTTGCGGCTATAATCTGCGGAATTACAATAAAGAAGTTAAAGATTCCCATATATAAACCCATCTTTTTTGCCGGAAGTGATCCGGCCAGAATGGCGTAAGGAATGGCCAAAATACTTGCCCAGGCAAAACCAACCCCCAGCATCGGGATAATCAACAGATTTGGTGCACTGACTATGATTTCAAAAGTACCTGAGGTAATTTCCAACGGTTGGTTCAAAAAATAAATACTGATCAGGCTCAGTCCTCCAATAAATAGTGCTGATGAATGTACGATTTTACGGCTCGTTTTGCGGGCCATAGGTGCAAGTGAAAAAGCGATAATAGCAGCAAACCCGTTATAAACGGCAAACAAAATTCCAACCCAATCAGCCCCTTCATTATAGACAAGTGAGGTGGGGTCGCTTGTGCCATAAATATGTGCAGTTACGGCCGCAGTAGTATAAATCCACATGGCAAATAGTGCAAACCAGGAAAAAAACTGAACAACAGCCAGTTGTATCATGGTTTTAGGCATCGTTAAAAAATCATGTGCAACAACCACAAGCCCCTGTTCTGTTTTTCCCTGTCGCTGAAGCAATCCGGCTGTGAGAGATATCAGCCCAAGCACAGTTAACCCGATTGTAATGATGTAGAGTTCGTAATCAAACCCACCGTAATAAATAGCCACTGTGGAAATCAATCCAATCCCGGTAAAAGAATACCCAGAAGTAACTTTCTTCTGCCCCTCACCCGCTTCAATGGGGATATCTCTTTTCACCTCTTCAAGATCTTCAATCTGATTTTCCTCATACTTCTCAAAAGCTTCGAGTTCTTCTGGAGAATATTCGCGTGATCGCAGAACTGTCCAGAGAATGGAGAGGAAAAAAACGGCGCCGCCGATATAGAACGACCACTTCACGGATGGCGGAATCATTCCTTCGGGTGCTGTATTTGCTATACCGAAAAGGTTTGTCATCATCCAGGGAAGCGCAGAGGCAACCACGGCACCTGTACCGATAAAAAAGCTCTGCATGGCAAACCCTTTGGTTCGCTGTTCAGACGGCAGCATATCGCCCACATAGGCCCGGAACGGCTCCATCGATATATTGATGGATGCATCAAGTATCCAGAGCATCCCGGCAGCTACCCAAAGCACAGGTGAGTTTGGCATGATAATGAGCGCAATAGAAGCAAAAATTGCACCCACTAAAAAATAGGGCCTTCTTCGGCCTAGCCTCGTCCAGGTACGATCGCTGAAATAGCCGACAATGGGCTGCACCACCAGCCCGGTTACCGGAGCCGCAAGCCAAAGAATGGGGATTGTATCCACATTAGCGCCCAGTGTTTCAAAAATCCGGCTCACATTTGCGTTTTGTAGTGCAAATCCAAACTGAATTCCAAGAAACCCAAAACTCATATTCCAGATATCCCAAAACCCGAGTTTTGGCCGGGGCCGCGGTGTTCTATTCATTAGGAAAAGTTTATTTCATTAATGGCTCATGTACACCCTTTCAAGCAGCAAGTAATTATTTGGCCCGATGGTATTTGTGGAAGGTATCTCTTTTTCTGAGCCATCAAAAACATTCGTCCAGGTTCCTACATGTCCGTCTGAAAAGGTGAATGTTCGTTCAGTCTCCGAAAAGTTCAGAATAACCATCACCTGTTCGTGATGACCAATCCGCTTGAATGAAAAAATATAATCATCTTTGTCAGTAGCCATTTTACGGTAATCTCCACCAATTTCACCGTTAAAAAGAGCCTGATTTCTGGTGTTCAGATCGAGCAGTGTAGTATAAAAGTCCTGATAAGTATAATCTCCCCACTCAATCGCATCTTTTTCAAAAAATTCGAGCTGCTGATCGAGCCCGGATTCCTGGCCATTATAAATGAGGGGCATACCCCAGATGGTGGCTGAAAGTATGGCCATATTTTCAAAATGAACTCCATACAAATCAGTGTCGCTGCCCTGCCATGAATTTTCATCGTGATTGGTGGTGAAATACATGCGGAAATCCCGCTTGTCGAAGCGTTCAAAATTGCGTTCCATCACTACATCCAGGTCGGAAAGAGTTGCCTGCCCGGCACTGATGTCTCTGATGGTTTGAGCATATTCCCAGGCATAGGTCATATCGAAAGCACGGTGCAGTTCCGGTTCTTCTGCCTCGGCCAGCATAAATAGCGGCTTGATATTTTCGAGCTGTTTTCTTGCCGTAATCCAGAATTCAGTAGGCAGCATATAGGCAACATCGGCGCGAAAACCGTCAATGTTGTATTCCTGCACCCAATATTCCATCGCCCCGATCATTGCTTCCCACATATCCCGGTTGTGAACATCAAGCTGGATCACATCATCCCACTCTTCATTGGGCGGCATAAAATTTCCGTTCTCATCCGTTTCGTAAAATTCAGGGTGGGTTTCAGTCCAAACAGCATCCCAGGCGGTGTGGTTGGCAACCCAGTCCATAATCACTCTCATTCCAAGCTCCTGGGCATGTTCAACCAATTCACGAAAATCATTTTTGGTTCCAAACTCCGGATTTATGGCGGTATAATCCCGCACACTGTAATAACTGCCAAGGGTGCCTTTCCGGTTTTTTTCTCCGATTGGGTGAACCGGCATCAGCCAGAGAATTCTCACCCCCAAATCCTGCAATCTGGGCAGGTCATCCGTTAGTGCCCGGAATGTCCCCTCTTCCGAATATTGACGAATGTTAATTTCATATATATTGGCATTTACAGCCCATTCGGGTGGCAAAAAAGATATATCGTCTAAGCCGGTTTCCTCTTTTTCACCGTTGCATGAATGCAAAAGCGGTGTGGTTAGCAGAAAGAGAAAAACAAAGAAAATCCTGAAATTTCTATCCATAAATCGATCATTTTTTGGGGTAATAATTTAAAAGGTAAAATAATCGATCTGCGGGATTATTACTGAAATATCGTAACTGATTTTGTACTTGTTCAGAGATTTAGCAGAATCTTCGCTCATGGTACTGGCGCAAGCGTCTCTTGGTCAACGAAGTTTCAACGTAGTAGACCGCTTGTGCCATTTGTGTCTTTCCCCGTGGAGCTTGTGACTATTCAAATTGGTGTGCTCCCGGCAGAGTTGTGAGCCTATGTGGCCTAATCACTTGTTACTGGAACCCTGAGGCCTACCAATGACAGATGAGTTCTCAGCCCTTTCGGACCCACCCCAGCCTGCTGTTCACCTTTCCAATGGTGTTGCCCTGCAATTGGGCAAAATTTGTTACTCAGGAAGACCACCAAATGTGGAACAAACGGGTGACGCCTGGAGGATCTCCACTTCTTTCCGAACTCTCCAAGGTCACCTCTGTTGCTGGCGCAAGCGTC
>SL_3KL_010_SEDDRAFT_10000359_pt1 | contig 36343 bp, 34 predicted proteins | sample SodLakKL_010_SED_2_FD_10381 | JGI IMG/M metagenome (IMG submission 10381) | reverse complement strand
CTGACCTCTGACCTCTGACCTCTGACCTCTGAATCCTGACCCCGTGATCCTCGATCCTTACTAATGGGTGTTGTGTCTCAGCAGACGTTGGCAATGTCGATGAACGTCGATACTGCAAGCCGTCCTCGGGTGGCGAATTTCGCTGAAGGCCTCGCCACCGCGTCGAACTGCAGCGGAATTCGCCACCCGAGGACGGCTTTGACCGAAACGAAGCCCGGGCACTGAGACACGACGCTAACCAGGAACCCCCCTTCACTCCCGACTCGCCACCAGCAACTTGTGCACCAGCCGATCGAACTGCTCACGCTCCTTCGGCGAGAGCGCTTCCAGCAGGCGTTTTTCGCACGCCAATGCTGCCGGCGCGATGGCCTCGTAAACCGCCTGACCGTCACGACTCAAGTACAAGTGCTTGGCCCGCCGGTCATTGCGGTTGGCGCGGCGTTCGATACGTCCAGCCTCCTCCAGCCGCCGCACGGCACGGCTGACAGCCACCTTGTCCATGGCCGATTTCCCGGCCACCTCCGTGGCCGAAATACCGGGGAAGCGCCCCAGAATGGCGATCACGCGCCATTCGGTTACACCCAGGTCGAAGCGCTGCTCATAGGTATGGGCAATGCTGCGGCTGACCTGATTGGACAACACCGACAATCGGTATGGCAAAAAATGTTCCAGTTCGAGCATGAATCCCGCCCAGGATCTTGAAATTGGTTTCAAATGTAACTAATATCACAGGGATCAGCAAGTCCCGCTGCACAACAGATTCCAGCCCGAGGAGATGGCCATGACCGAACAACGACCCAACCCGCTGGGCGTCCAGCAATTCGAATTCATCGAGTATGCGGCTCCGGATGCCGGCCCATTGCATGAACTGTTCAAGAATCTCGGCTTCACTGCCGTGGCTCGACACAAGTCTCGCCCGGTGACCCTGTATCGCCAGGGCGGCATCGATTTCCTGGTCAACGAAATCCCCGATTCCTTCGCCAGCGACTTTACCGCTGAGCACGGTCCGGCCTGTACCGGATTCGCCCTGCGCGTGAGCGATCCGAGCGCCGCCCGCGAAGCCGCGCTGGCCAATGGCGGCACGGCCGTGACCCACAAACCCGATACCCTGGCCATCGATGCCCCCTGCATTTCCGGCATCGGCGACAGTGTTCTTTACCTGACCGCCGGGCGTGAGGACCTGGAAAAGGAGTTCGAGTTCATCGAAGGCGTGGACCGCCACCCGGAAGGCCTCGGGCTGACCTTTATCGACCATCTCACCCACAACGTCTACAACGGCAACATGGCTCAATGGGCCGGGTTCTACGAAAAGCTGTTCGGCTTTTTCGAGGTCAAGTACTTCGACATCAAGGGCCAGCAGACCGGCCTGCGTTCCAAGGCCATGACCGCCCCGAACGGTCGGATTTCCATCCCGATCAACGAATCGGAGGATCCGAAAAGCCAGATCAACGAGTACCTGGACGAATACCAGGGCGAGGGCGTCCAGCATATTGCCCTGTACAGCGAGAACATTTACGAATCGGTCGAGGCCCTGCATGCCAACGGCATTGACTTTCTGAACACGCCCGATACGTATTTTGATGTCATCGACCAACGCATCCCCAACCATGGCGAAGATGTCGAGCGCATGCGCAAGAACAAGATCCTGATCGATGCCGACCGCAGCGATCCGAGCAAGCAACTGTTGCAGATCTTCACCCAGACCAACATTGGCCCGATCTTTTTCGAGATCATCCAGCGCAAGGGCAATGATGGTTTCGGCGAGGGCAATTTCCAGGCCCTGTTCGAAGCGATTGAGCGCGACCAGCAGAAACGGGGAGTGTTGTAAGCGCAGCGACAACGGAGCAAGCCAAACATGAAGAAATGGATCACTCACCCCAAGACTGAAGGCCGAACCAGTCGGCAGGCGCACTGCGATCTGCCGGAGGGCACTTACGAGCGTGAACTGGGCAAGGAGGGCTTTTTCGGCCCGGCCTCGCACATGTACCACACCCACATGCCAACCGGCTGGGTGGATTTCGAGGGTCCGTTGCAGCCGCGCGCTTTCGATACCACGAAGCTGGAGGATCACGGCAACTCCCCCTGGCAGGCTGCCGAGCTGATGCATAACGCCCATTGCCGCTTCCGCTGCTGGCACTCCGACGGGCGCATGGATCACCTGGTACGCAACGGCGATGGCGACGAGCTGCTGTTCATCCACTCCGGTGCCGGCGACCTGTACTGTGACTACGGCCACATGAGCTTCAGGGATGGCGATTACATCATGCTGCCGCGCGGCACAATGTGGCGAATCCAGTCCGATCACCCGGTCGAGATGCTGCTGATCGAGGCAACCAACTCCAGCTACATGCTGCCCGAAAAGGGCCTGGTTGGCCCACATGCCATTTTCGATCCGGCCATGCTCGATACACCCGAGATCAACGACGCCTTTCGCGCCCAGCAGGGCGAGGACGAGTGGAAGGTGGTCATCAAGCGCCGCCAACGGCTCTCGACCATGACCTACCCGTTCAACCCGCTCGATGCGGTTGGCTGGAAGGGCGATTTGATGCCGGTAAAGATCAACTGGCGCGATATTCGCCCGCTGATGAGCCATCGCTACCACCTGCCGCCATCGGCCCATACCACCTTCGTAGCCCATCGCTTCGTGGTTTGCACGTTCGTGCCGCGCCCGTTCGAGATGTCCGAAGATGCACTGAAAGTGCCATTCTTCCACAACAACGACGACTACGACGAGGTGTTGTTCTACCATGCCGGCAACTTCTTCTCGCGTGACAACATTCACCCGGGAATGATCACCCTGCACCCCTGCGGCTTTACCCACGGCCCACACCCGAAGGCCATGAAGAACGCCTTCAAGCCCAAGGCCGACGCCACCGAGGAAGTCGCGGTGATGCTCGACACCCGCGACGCGCTGGAAGTGACCGGCGATGCGGAGAAGGTTGAATTCGAGGAATACGTCAATAGTTGGAAAGGCTGACGCCGGTAAGAGGGAAAGAGGATAAGAGGGAAGAGGGAAGGCCAGACCTCCCCCTCTCCCTTCTCCCCCTCTATCCTATCCACCCCCGGCACCCAAACAGAATCACTCACACGCACCCGGATCGAAGCAAACCACCATGAAACTAGCAACCCTCAAAAAAGGCGGCCGCGACGGCACCCTGATCGTCGTCAGCCGTGATCTCAAGCGGGCCGTGGAGGCCACCGACATCGCCCCGACACTGCAAGCGGCGCTGGATGACTGGGATGCGGCCGCGCCGCGTCTGTCCGCGCTGTTCGATGAACTGATGGACGGCAAGGCCGAAAGCAGTTTCGAGTTGAAACTCGAAGCGCTGGCCGCACCGTTGCCGCGCTGTTACCAGTTCGTCGACGGATCGGCCTACCTGCCGCACGTGGAGCGGGTGCGCAAGGCGCGTGGCGCCGAAGTGCCCGAGAGCTTTTTCACCGACCCGTTGATGTACCAGGCCGTTTCCGACGGCTTCATGGGCCCGCTCGATGACATCGCCATGGCCTCGACCGAATGGGGCATCGATTTCGAATCCGAGATCGGCGTGATCACCGACGACGTGCCCATGGGCGCCAGTCCGCAGGAGTGTGCCGGGCATATTCAACTGGTCACCATCCTCAACGATGTCTCGTTGAGAAACCTGATTCCCGGCGAACTGGCCAAGGGCTTCGGCTTCCTGCAGTCCAAGCCGCGCTCGGCGCTGGCCCCGGTGGTGGTCACGCCCGATGAACTGGGAGACGCTTGGCAGGACGAAAAGCTGCATCTGCCGCTGATCACGCATTTGAACGGCAATCTGTTCGGTGAACCGGAATCCGGTGAGGACATGCAGTTTTCATTCGCCGAATTGCTCGCGCATGCCGCCAAGTCGCGTCCACTGGCCGCCGGCACTCTGCTCGGCTCGGGCACCATCGCCAACCAGGACACCGGCAAGGGCGCGTCCTGCCTTGCGGAAAAGCGCATGCTTGAAATCATCGCCAACGGCAAGCCGGAAACGCCCTTCATGGCATTCGGTGATGTGGTCCGAATCGAGATGAAGAGCCGCGATGGCGAGTCGATCTTCGGGCCGATCGAGCAGAAGGTGGTGGAGTACCGGCGCTGACGCGCCGGTGGGTAGAGGGGTAGAGGGGTAGAAGGGAGAAGGAAAGCCACTGAACTGATGTGAACCCTTCCCCTCTTCCGTCTCTTCCTCTACCCTTCTACCCAGCCCAAGACTCCCCTTCGATCAGAACATCCAAAGACTCATGACCTCAAGCAACGGAATCGCCCTGTACTCCTACTGGCGCTCATCGGCCAGCTACCGGGTTCGCATGGCGTTGAATCTGAAAGGCCTCGACTACGAGATCCGGCCGGTCCACCTGGTGCGCGACGGGGGCGAGCAGTTTGGCGCCGATTACACCCGGCTCAATCCCCAGCAACTGGTGCCGACCCTGGTGGATGGCCAGACGGTGATCACCCAGTCCATGGCCATGCTCGAATACCTGGAGGAAACCCACCCGAAACCTGCACTGCTGCCGGCCGACTCGGCCGGGCGTGCGCGGGTGCGGGCCATCGCCCAGGCGATCGCCTGTGACATCCATCCCGTGAACAATCTGCGAGTACTCAAGCACCTGGTCACCAACCTTGGCCTCAACGAAGAACAGAAACTGGACTGGTACCGCCACTGGACCGAAACTGGACTATCCGCTCTTGAACGGATGCTGGCCACCGACGAGATCGACGGACGCTACTGCCATGGCGACTCGCCAACGCTTGCAGATTGCTGCCTGCTGCCCCAGGTTTATAATGCGCAACGATTCAATTGTGACCTTTCAGGTCTGGACCGGATCAACAGAATCAGTGACAATCTGCTCGACCTTCCCGCTGTCGAACGGGCCACCCCGGAGAACCAGCCGGATGCCGGTTGAACTACCAGCGCCGACGTTTATCCAATCAATCGGATCACTCAACAAGCGACCATGAAACAGTTTCGTATCACCCTGGGCATTCTGGCCGGCCTGGCCATGGCCGGCTGCGCCACCATGCCGCCCGACCCAACGGTTCTGGACAATGCGCGCTCGGCCATCACCCGTGCCGACGATGCCGGCGCCAGTGAATATGCGCCACTCGAGCTGCGCTTTGCCCGCGAACGCCTTGAACAGGCGGAGGCGGCACTGGAGGATGGCAATGGCGACCGCATACGCCGCCTGGCCGACGAGGCCGAAATCGAGGCACAACTGGCCCTGGCCCGCACCCAGGCTGCCCTGACCCGGGCTGACCTGGCCCAGCGCCAGCGCGACCTGGATGAACTCAAGGCCGATCTGATCGAGGCCTTCGGAGAGGAGATGGTGGACCCATGATGAAAGCTCTTTCTGCCCTTCTGGCAGTCATCATGCTGGCTGCCTGCGTAGCCCAGCCTCGTGATGACAGTGCGCTGGACAACCTGCGCGCCGACCTCGAGGCGTTTCGCGACAACACCGAACTGTCCTCCCTTGTGCCGCTGTCCCTGGCCGAGGCCGAGCGGCAGGTTCGACGGGCTGGAGGCGAAGGCCTGAGCGAGGAAGAGCGAGCACACCGGATCTTGCTGGCGGAGAAACGCATCGAGATCGCACGCGCCGAAGCGCACCGGGAGCAAGCGCGAGCACGTCTGGAACAGGTTGAGACCGAGCGCACACGATTGCTGCTGCGGGCCAGCCGCCTGGAGGTTGAGCAGGCCCGACGCGAAGCCGAGCAGGCGCATTTGCTCTCGCGTGCGACCATGGAGGAGATCGACAGGACCCGCCGCCAGGCCACTTCTGCCGAGGAGCGCCGCGAGGAAGCGGCGCGCCAGGCCGAACAAGCCCGCGAGGAAGCCGAAGCCGCTCGCCGGTTGACCGAAGCCCAGGCCAGCGAACTCGAACTGGCTTGGCAGGAGGCCGAAATGGCCGTCGAGGCGGCTGAATCTCTGCGCCGACGGCTGGAATTGCTGGAATTGCGCCAGACCGATCGCGGCGTGGTCGTCACCCTCGGAGACGTGTTGTTCGAACTGGGTGAAACCGAGCTTCAACCGGCCGCCAAGGATAATCTTCAGGACGTGGTCGACCTGCTGCAGACCGAACCTGACAAGCGCATCCGAATCGAGGGCCACACCGACTCGACCGGTCCGGCCAGCGTCAACCTGCGCATTTCCACCGAACGGGCCGAGGCGGTCGAACGCGAACTGGTCGCCATGGGTATTGCCGCCGAGCGCATCCAGTCTGTCGGCATGGGTGAAGACTTTCCCATCGCGACCAACGAAACCTCGGAAGGCCGCAGTCGCAACCGCCGAGTCGACGTCATTCTGCTCGATGACTGAACGAAATTTGTCTGCGATCTATTGAAGTCTCCGGGTTTTGGCGCTATAAATGATTACATCATGCTGGATTTGCCGGGTGAACCACTCGCACAATCCGGGACGCCGCGACATCGGCCCGTACGCGATACGGGCGTGAAGACGCGGCACCCCGCCACCACCGTATGTCCCCGATTCAACCGGGCCGCCCGAGTGCGGTCCGAGTTTCGTGTGCCGCGACCGTCGATCGGTGCGGCCATTTCCATTGAAACCTGACAAGCCCAAGGAGTCAGCCCATGTTCGAAAATCGCAAGGATCAGATGGAACGCCTGCTGAACGAGAACAAGGAATTCCGCGACCTTTACAGCCATCACCAACAACTGGAAAAACGCGTCACCGCGGCTGAAAACGGCACGGCCCCCATGGATCAACTTGCCCTGAACCAGCTCAAGCGGGAAAAGCTCAAGGCCAAGGATCACCTGACCCGAATCATGGAACAGGCCCAGGCGGCCTGAGATCACAACCGACGGATTCCGAGCTCCGGGCGGGCATCGCGCTTCCCGGGGCTCGGCATCCGGAGACTTGACTTCAGAGGTTTCGATTCCGAGACCGTTCATCTTGCCCCCTCGCCCTCGATCCGCTATGGTGCCCGGCGGATTGTTCACAAAAATCAAACCATGTCCGTTTATGACAATGTGCTCGACCTGGTCGGCAACACACCGATCGTCAAGGTCAATCATCTCGACACCGGCCCGTGCGAGCTTTACCTGAAGCTTGAAAGCCAGAACCCTGGGGGATCGATCAAGGACCGCATCGCGCTGAAGATGATCGAGGAGGCCGAACGCCGCGGTGAGCTTGAACCCGGCGCAACCATCGTCGAGGGCACGGCCGGTAATACCGGGCTGGGCCTGGCCCTGGTGGCCGCCCAGAAGGGTTACCGTCTTGTGCTGGTCATCCCCGACAAGATGAGTCGCGAAAAGATTTCCAATCTCAAGGCCATGGGCGCCGAAGTCGTGATCACCCGATCCGATGTCGGCAAGGGCCATCCCGAGTACTACCAGGACCTGGCTGCCTCGATCGCCGAGAAGACCGAGAACAGCCTGTTCATCAACCAGTTCGCCAATCCCGACAATCCACTGGCCCATGAAGTCATGACTGGTCCGGAAATCTGGGAACAGATGGGCGGCGATCTGGATGCCATCGTGGTCGGGGTCGGCTCCAGCGGCACAATCACAGGCCTGTCCCGCTTTCTTGCCCGCCAGGCCCCGGATGTGGAGCTGGTGCTGGCCGATCCGGAAGGATCCATCCTGGCCGATTACATTGCCACCGGCAAGGTCCGCGAAGATGCCGGCGGATGGCTGGTCGAAGGAATCGGCGAAGACTTTCTACCGTCCATAAGTGACTTCTCCCGGGTCCGGAAAGCCTACTGCATATCCGATCGCGAGAGCTTTGAAACCGCCCGCGAACTGCTCAAGCGCGAGGGCTTGATGGGTGGGTCATCCACCGGCACGCTGGTGGCCAGTGCCCTGCGCTATTGCCGTGAGCAGAGCGAGCCGAAAAAAGTCCTGTCGCTGGTCTGCGACACCGGCAACCGTTACCTTTCCAAGGTCTACAACGATCACTGGATGCGCGATCACGGTTTGATGGAAACCAGCAGCTTCGGCGACCTGCGCGACCTGATCGCACGTCCCGCCACCAGTCGCGATGCCATTACCGTCGGCCACCATGAATCCCTGGCCAACGCCTACAAGCGCATGATGCTCTACGATATCTCGCAATTGCCGGTCATGGATGGCGATCACATCGTCGGAATCGTCGATGAATCCGACATTCTCATGGCGGTCTACAACGACGAGTCCCGCTTTGCCGAGCCTGTGGACACGGCCATGGTCCGGGAACTCGAGTCGGTTCAGCACAACGACTCCATCGATGACCTGCTACCGATTTTCAACCGCGACCATGTCGCCATTGTCATGGATGGCGAGAAGTTTCTCGGCCTGATCACCCGTGTCGACCTGCTCAACTATCTGCGTCGCCGTGCCGAAGGCAAGTAGAGCCCCGGGCAAGTAGACGATCTCCAATCCATTGATGACAGGTCATGCGCGTGCCTCGATCAATTCGAGCCATTCCTTGTAGCGCCGCTCCAGTTCCGGATCCCGGCGGGGCTTGAGCGATTGCCAGGCTTGTTTCGGCAACACATGGGCCGGATCGAGCATGCCCCAGGCGCCCAGGGCCGTGCCTTCCCCTTCGACAAGCACCCGAACCGGCAATCCCAGGCCATCGGTCAGACGTCGGCGCAGAACCCTAGATCGACTCAGCCCGCCGCTGAGTACGACGTGTTTGGGCGCCGCGACATGCGCATTCATGGTCTCGAGGTTGGCCCGCACCAGGAAGACAATGCTTTCGACAATGGCCAGCGCCCGGGCGGCCAGATCCTCATCACAGCCCGCGCTCGATGGTTCAAAAACCGGCTCGCCGCCATCGCACCACCAGGGTGAGCCCAGCCCATCCAGGGTATTGATGAACAGCGGGGGCTGGCCAACGTCCGCACACAGATCATCAATGTCAGCGGCCCGAAAGCCACCATCACTGCGCTCGGCCAGCCAGTTCAGGGCCGTGGCCGCGCCATGAATCGAACCCTCCAGCGCGAACTGCCCACCGCCTTGCCGTGACAGCAGGCTGAACTGAAAACGATCGACATCCACGGCCCGATCCACCGGGCGCAGCACAAAACCACCGGTCCCGAGATTGACATACAGGGCATCAGTATCCGGCTGGCCGGTCAGACATGGCACGGCATTCTGATCGCCCACCAACACCCGCACCGGCGGCTGACCATTCACGGCATCGAGCCGGCCGAACTCGAATCGCGACGGACAAACCACTGGCAATTGATCACGCGTCATGCCAAAAACATCGAGCAAGGGTTCGTCCCAATTCCATTCGCGACGTGACCACAACAATGCGCGCTGGGCCAGGCTGTCATCGACCAGGCAAGGGCACCCATCCAGCAAACGGGCCAGCACAAAGCTGCCTGCCGGTCCCAGCACCAGCCGTTGCCGGTCGGCAGCCGCGCGCACCTCGGGCAGATGATCGATCAGCCAGCGCAGCTTGGGAGCCCCGGCATACGGTGACCAGCGCAGTCCGGTTCGCTGCCGAATCCATTCGGCCTGTTCCGGCGTCAGCTGCATGGTTTCGGATGTTCTTCGGTCTCGCCACGACAGTATCGGCCCCAGCGCCTGGCCGGATTCACGATCCCATGCGATCACGCTGCCCCGCTGACAGGCCATTGCAACCTGGCTGACCTGCCGACCCTCAGCCAACAATGCATCATCGATGGTCGCCAGCAGCTGCCGAAATCCGGCCACCACCGATTCCGCGTCCAGTTCGACGCGCAGCCCATTCTCGCGGGTCCGGTTTGCGACCCTGGCTTGTGTGATGCAGACACCTTGACCGTCCACCACCAGGGCGTGAGAAGCCTGCCCTCCGAAATCCAGCAGCAGGCTCAAGCACTCGTCATCAGCGGTCCGGGCTCGTGTCATGGGCTGACTATACCAGTGCAAGCCAGCCGCCCAATTGCTATCATGCCGCCTTTCCACTGGTTTTTGAGACCACACCGCAACCCATTTCGGGTGTCGGTCCCGACGCGAGAGCGAAACATTGAGCACGAACAATCCGACCGCTGATCAATCTTCCGGCCAACGCAACTGGTTTACCCGCTTTCTCGATACCGTGGAATGGCTGGGCAACCTGTTGCCCCATCCGGTGACCCTGTTTGCCATCCTGGCCGTCGGCATGATCTTCCTGTCCGGCTTCATCGGCTGGCTGGGTGTCTCGGTCGAAGATCCACGCCCGGGCGTGCCCGAGGGCACGACCATTGAAGCGGTCAGCCTGCTCAATGCTGAAGGCGTGCGCATGATCTTCGGCAACCTGGTTTCCAATTTCGTCAATTTCGCCCCGCTGGGCGTGGTGCTGGTAGCCATGCTCGGGGTTGGCGTGGCGGAAAAATCCGGCCTGCTTTCGGCCATGGTGCGCGGCATTGTCCTGAATGCGCCCAAGCACCTGGTGACCGTGGCCGTGGTATTTGCCGGGGTGATTTCCAATACCGCATCGGAGATGGGCTACGTGGTGCTGGTGCCGCTTGCCGGCGCCATATTCCTGGCCCTGGGCCGCCATCCCCTGGCCGGCATGGCGGCCGCCTTTGCCGGGGTGTCGGGCGGTTACAGCGCCAACCTTTTGCTTGGCACCATCGACCCGTTGCTGGCCGGCATCACCCAGGAGGCGGCCCGCCTGATCGATCCGGAGTACGAGGTCTATGCCACCGCCAACTGGTATTTCATGATCATCTCGACGTTCATGATCACCGCGGTGGGATCACTGGTCACCATCTTCATCGTCGAACCCAAGCTGGGCACGTACGACGATTCGCGCGCTGATCCGTCAGTGCTCGATGACAGCCAGATGAGTCCGCTGACAGGCAAGGAAAAGAAGGGTCTGGTCATGGCCGGCATCGGCGTGCTGGGCGTGATCGGACTGATCGCCCTGCTGGTCGTGCCCGAGGCCGGCGTGCTGCGCGATCCGGATGCCGTCGGCGAGGGTTTCCTGGCCTCGTCAGGGCCGTTCTTCCGTTCCATCGTCGCCTGGATTTTCGTGTTCTTCCTGGTCACCGGCTTCGCCTACGGCAAGGTGGTCGGCACCATGAAAAATGACCGCGACGTGATCGACGGCATGGCCTCGGCGATTTCCACCCTGGGCCTTTACGTGGTGCTGGTGTTTTTCGCTGCTCAGTTCGTGGCGTATTTCGGCTGGACCAACCTGGGTCTGATCACCGCCATCACCGGCGCTGACTTCCTCCAGGCCATTGGCCTGACCGGGCCACTGGTGTTCCTGTTCTTTATCATCATGTGCGGCATCGTCAACCTGTCGCTGGGATCGGCCTCGGCCCAGTGGGCGGTCACCGCGCCGATCTTCGTGCCCATGCTGATGTTCATCGGCTACTCGCCCGAGGTCATCCAGGGCGCATACCGGATCGGTGATTCAACCACCAACATCATCACCCCGATGATGAGTTACTTCGGCCTGATCCTGGCCTGGGCGACACGCTACGACAAGAATTTCGGCATCGGCACGCTGATCGCCACCATGCTGCCCTACTCGATCTTCTACTTCCTCTTCTGGGTCGTGTTGTTCTTTATCTGGGTGTTCGGCCTGGGCCTGCCGGTGGGACCGGGTTCACCCACTTATTACACGCCGTAGACACCATGGCTGAACCGGTCGAAATCCGGCTGGAAAAATCCCGCCGAATACTGGTGGTCGAGTTCGATGACGGCCAGGTTTTCGAATTGCCATGCGAATACCTGCGCACCCATTCCCCGTCGGCCGAGGTACGTGGCCATGGCCTGGCCGAACCGAAGCTGATGACCGGCAAGGAACAGGTCAATATCGAGCGTATCGAGCCGATCGGCAGCTACGCCGTGGCCCTGCATTTCGACGATGGTCACAACACCGGACTGTACTCTTGGTCATTTCTTTACAAGCTCGGGGTTAATATGGAATCCAACCTGGCCCGTTACGCCGAGCGCCTTCGCCAGGCATCGGGGACTGACGAACAGAAACCATGATCGATTTCGGATACAAGGATGTCGCACCCGATGAGAAAACCCGGCTGGTCAGCGGGGTGTTCAGTTCGGTGGCGCGCAAGTACGACTTGATGAACGACCTGATGAGCCTGGGCATTCACCGGTTCTGGAAGCGTCATTTCGTGGCCACTTGTCAGATCCGCCCGGGTCAGCAACTGCTGGACCTGGCCGGCGGCACCGGTGATATCGCCCGGCTGGCCCTTGACCGCGGCGCTCGCGTTGTCGTCGCCGACATCAACCGGGACATGCTCTCGGTCGGACGCGCGCGTGCCGACGATGATGGCCTGGTTGACGGCATCGACTGGATGCAGATCAACGCCGAGGCGCTGCCCTTTGCCGATCGACAGTTCGATCATGTCACCATCACTTTCGGCCTGCGCAATGTCACCGACCGTGAACGCGCCCTGGCCGAAATGCTCCGCGTGCTCAAGCCGGGAGGACGGGTTCACATCATGGAGTTTTCCAGGGTCGGCCTGCCGGCCCTGGCAAGGCTGTATGACACCTGGTCCTTCCAGGTGCTGCCACGCCTGGGCGAACGAATCGCCGGGGATGCCGAGAGCTATCGCTACCTGGCAGAATCCATTCGTCGCTTTCCCGACCAGGCCACCCTGGCCAACATGCTCACCGAGGTCGGTTTCGAGCAGGTTTCCTGGCACAACCTTTCCGGCGGCATCTGCGCCATACATCGCGGAGCGCGAACCTGACATGAGTCGCTATCTGACCCCCCTGCCTCGACTGCTGGCCTTCGGGATCGAGCGCGCCGTCAATCAGGCGATCGAGCTGGATGCATCAGCCGCACCACGCCTCGAGGCGCTCGATGGGCGATCGGTCAAGTTGGCCCTGACCGGTCTGGGCATCGATCTTTATTTCTTCGGAGAGGGATCAAGGCTGTCAGTGGCGGCCGAAAGGGATGTCCAACCCGACACCACCATCACCGGCACCCCCGGGGCCTTGCTGGCCATGTCGGTTCCCGATTGGCGCGCGCCGGGCAGTGGGGTGAAAATCGAGGGTGACGCGGGAAGCGCCCAGGCACTGGAAAAACTGTTTCGTCAACTCGATCCGGACTGGGAGGCTTTGCTGACCCGCTATCTCGGCGATATTGTCGGTCACCAGCTCTGGCGACTGATCAACGATGCCGCCGGACTGGGCCGCCACGGGGTGCGCACGGCCGGCGACCAGGTGGCCCGTTACCTGCGCGAGGAAAGTGGCCTGCTGGTCACCGCCGAGGAAATGGATGCCTTCAGCCGCGAAGTTGATGATCTGCGCGAGGCCGTCGATCGCTTGCAAGCACGCCTGAAGCGGGCCGGTCGAACATGATCCGACACGGATTTCGTCTGGCCAGTATCGGAATGACGCTGGCGCGCTACCGACTGGATGAGTTCCTGGCCGGCATTCCGTTGCTCAGATTCACTCGTCTGGCGCGTTTCCTGCCCTGGGGTGATCGCCGGATCCGCGATTTGCCACGCGGCGCGCGGCTCCGCATGGCGCTTCAGGATCTGGGCCCGATCTACGTCAAGTTCGGTCAGATCATCTCCACCCGTCGTGATCTGTTACCCCACGATATCGCCGATGAACTGGCCGGCCTGCAGGATGACGTCTCACCGTTTCCCAGCGAGCAGGCGCGCGCCATTGTTGAACAACAACTCAAGGCGCCGATCAGCGAGCTGTTCTCCGAGTTCGAGGACAAGCCACTGGCATCGGCCTCGATCGCCCAGGTCCACGGCGCGCGACTCAAGACCGGCGAGGCGGTGGTCGTCAAGGTCGTACGTCCCGGAATCGAAGCGCAGATCCGGCGCGATCTGGGTTTGCTGAGAAGCCTGGCGCGCCTGGTTCGCCGCTATCATCCCGAAGGCGATCGAATCCGACCGGACGACATCGTCGCCGAGTTCGACCAGGTCGTTCACGGCGAACTCGACATGCAGGCCGAGGGTTCCAATGCCGCGCTGATCAAGCGCAATTCCGAATCTTCGCCCACACTTTACATTCCGGCCATCCACTGGGACCTGACTGCCCGCCGGGTGCTGGTCATGGAACGCGTCAGCGGCATTCCGGTCCGCGACACCGCGGCCCTCAAGGCCGCCGGCGTTGACCTCGAAAAACTGGCCCGCAACGGCATACGGCTGTTCTATACGCAAGTCTTCCGGGACAACCTGTTTCATGCTGACATGCATCCGGGCAATATCATGGTCGATGTCACCGACCCCGATCAGCCGCGTTTCATCCTGCTGGACTTCGGCATCGTCGGCACATTGGCCCCGCGTGATCTTTATTACATCGGCGAAAATTTCCTGGCCATCTTCAATCGTGACTATCGGCGGGTGGCCGAGTTGCATGTCGAGGCTGAATGGGTACCACCGGATACCCGGGTCGACCAACTCGAGGCCGCCGCACGGGCGGTGTGTGAACCATCATTCACCCGACCACTCGAAGAAGTCTCGTTTGCCGAAATGGTCATGGATCTGTTCAGCGTGGCCAGGCGCTTCAAGCTGACCCTGCAGCCGCAATTGATCATGCTGCAAAAAACCCTGCTCAACATCGAGGGCATGGGCCGAGAGCTCTACCCCAAGGTCAATATCTGGGAAGTCGCCAAGCCGGAACTGGAAAGCATTTACGCCGAACGCTACGGCCTGCCGCGTACGGCCCGTCGCATCGGCCGCCAGTTACCCAGCCTGCTGGCGCGCAGCCCGGAACTGCCCAACCTGATCTATGAATACCTGAAAATTGCCGGCAGTGGCCAGGCCCGAACCCGTATCGATCCGGCTGATATCGAAAAGCTGTCGAAGGAAATCGGCAACCGTCAACGCCGCACCAGCGGCGCGGTCATCGCCGGAGCCCTGCTGATCGCCGGGGCCGTCATGGCCGGTTCTCAAGTTGAACCCCTGTTTCACTCGGTCTCCGTTCCGGCCGCCGTTGCCCTGCTGGCCGGATTGGTCGTGGGCTGGCGCTCAATTCGGTAACTTTGCAGGAAAGCCTGGTCAGGTTTTCAGCAGGAATCCCTTTATTCGGTCGATCGCGGCCGGAATGGCAACGTGCATCACCAGATCGGCCGGGCAGGCCGGATTGATCAGGCACCATTGATCGGGTTCCGGCCAGGTCGATGGCAGGCTCAGCAATTCAACCGGATCAATCCCCAATTCCAGATGACCCAGGGACGCCGCCATGGTGGTGTCTGCGGCCTTGACCAGGGCTTCTCGTGCAGTCCATTGGGTCAGAAAGGAATGCGAGCGCTCCGGCTCTTCAACGCCCTCGATGACTCGTGCCTCGGCCTGGCTGAAAAACCGTCGGGCCAGTTCGGTCGGACGCCGCATGAGGCGATTGATCTCGATATCCACGCCGATCGGATGGCCGGTGGTCAGGGCCACGCCCAGCCAGGCGCCGGAGTGGGACAGGTTGAACTGCAGGTCCGAGTCAGCGATTGAAGGCTTCCCGGAGGCACTCTTGTCAATCCGGATATCCTTGCCGGGTCGTCCAAGGTAACTGCCCAACAGCAAGCGCAGCACGAACTGCTGCTGAATGCGCCGCTTGAGGACCTTCTCCTTGCGGGTCAGACCGGTGGGTCCGGCTTCCAGGGGCAATTCATCCAGATCGATCAGCCACAACTCGACCGTCCCCACGTCCGGAGGGGTGTTGCCGGTCAGCGGCAGGCGGATGGATTGCCAGTCCGGGTCTGCCTGTTTCATGATCCGAATCCGGAAATCCCGGCCACGCCGAAAGCACCGCGGCGACGCGCAGTCGCAAGGTCGTGTGGTCCGACGCCGCCAAGCGCCATGACCGGCAGCGCGGAGTGGACACACAGTTGCTCGAAACCGTCCCATCCGAGCGTACCGGCGCCGGGATGGCTGGTGGTGGGCAGCACCGGAGACAGGCAGACAAAATCCAGTTCCAACTCACCGGCCCGGGCCAGCTCGGCGCGGTTATGGCAGGACGCGGCGACCAGAAAGTCATCGGCCAGCGGCCTGCATTCGGCACTTGCCAGCGCCGTCGAGGTCAGATGAACGCCATCGGCGCCGACCGATTGGCCCAATTCGGCGGGACCGTTCAGCAACCAGGTCGCCTGATACTCGTCGGCCAACTTCGCGCAGCGACGCGCCACCCGTGACAAACTCACCGAATCCAGCGAATGGGCGCGCAATTGCAGCAAGCGGAAACCGGATTCCAACAACCCGTGCCAGTATTCGACTAAGCCATCCTCACCACCGACCTCAACCGGATCCGGAGTGATGGCGTATCGTGGATCCAGCGCCAGCATCTTGATGATGGGCCGATCGGCGGCCGGCATCGGCAGCTTGGTCATGTCTTCCGGACCGGCCCAGACCATGCCCTGACCCTCACGTCCATGCACTTCACCCCGCCAGGTTTCGACTTCACGAATCAACAGGCGAACGGTCTTCTCGGGATAGGCGTGGGTCAGGCTGAGGATCGGGTCGGATGCTTCGATGGCAATGCCCAGCTCCTCGTGCAGTTCACGCACCAGCGCATCATGCGGTGCCTCGTCAACCTCACACTTGCCCCCCGGAAACTCCCAGGTTCCAGCCAGATGCTTGCCCGGCAAACGCTCCGTCAACAGCACCCGCCCGGCCCCATCACGCAACACCCCGGCCACCACGGTAATCATCAATCACCCAGCCCCGACCGAGCCCGCCCCTGAACCCTGAAACCTGAACCCTGGGGTTTTAACCCAACTTCCCGTGGCACTGCTTGTACTTCTTGCCCGAGCCACACGGACACGGCTCGTTGCGCCCAACCTTGCGTCCGTCGCGCACGAAGGTTTCCGGCTTGAGTTGTCCCTGCTGCTGGCCCTGGGCGGCAGCGGCCGGCTGGCCACCGGCAGTGGCCGACTGGGCTTCGTCATGCTTGAACTGCATCGGTGCTTCGCGTCGGCGCTGCTGATCGACCGCCTCGACATCATCTTCACCGCGCACCTTGACCCGGGCCAGCGCCTTCATGGTCTCGTGCTTCATGCTGTCGAGCATGGCGGTAAACATCTCGAAGCCTTCGCGCTTGAACTCCTGCTGCGGCTTCTTCTGGGCAAAGCTTCTCAGGTTGATGCCCCGGCGCAGGTAATCCATGCTGGCCAGGTGCTCCTTCCACTGCTGATCGAGGATGCTGAGCATCAATGCCTTTTCGAACTGGCGCATGACCTCCGGGCCGGTCATCTCTTCCTTGGCCTGGAAGTGCCCCTCGACGCGCTCCATGATACGCGCCCGCAATCCCTCTTCCTCGAGATCATCGTCTTCGTCCAGCCATTGCCGGATCGGGACCTCGATGCCGAATTCACCCTCGAGCGCCTTCTCAAGTCCTTCCGGGTCCCACATTTCGTCGATGGATTGAGGCGGAATGTAGCGGCTGATCAGGCTGTCGAAGACCTCGAAACGGATCGACTCGATGGTGTCGTGAACGTCCTCGGCCTCCATCAGCTCGTTGCGCTGCGCGTAGATGACCCGTCGCTGGTCGTTGGCCACGTCATCGAAATCCAGAAGATGCTTGCGCAGATCGAAGTTGTGCGCCTCGACCTTGCGCTGGGCGTTCTCGATGGCCTTGTTGACCCATGGATGTTCGATGGCTTCGCCATCCTGCATGCCCATTTTCTGCATCATCGAGCCCATGCGATCGGACGCGAAAATGCGCATCAGGTTGTCTTCAAGCGATAGGTAGAAACGGCTTGAACCGGGATCGCCCTGGCGTCCGGATCGACCGCGCAACTGATTGTCGATACGCCGCGACTCGTGGCGCTCGGTACCGATGATGTGCAAGCCACCGGCATCGATCACCGCCTGGTGGCGCTTTTTCCATTCTTCGCGAACCTTCTCGCGCTGCTCTTCGCTGGCATTGTCCCCCAGCTCGGCCAACTCGGCCTCGAGATTCCCGCCCAACACGATATCGGTACCGCGCCCGGCCATGTTGGTCGCAATCGTGACCGCGCCGGGCCGGCCGGCCTGGGCGATGATCTGGGCTTCACGCTGGTGGTGCTTGGCGTTGAGCACTTCGTGCTTGATGCCCTGTTTCTTGAGATTCGTGGCCAGCAATTCGGAAGTCTCGATCGAGGTCGTCCCGACCAGCACCGGCTGTCCTTCCTCGACCCGTTGCCTGATGTCTTCAATGATAGCGTCATATTTCTCGGCCTGGGTGAGAAAGACCAGGTCCGGTCGATCGTCGCGAATCATCGGCATGTGGGTTGGAATGACCACCACTTCAAGACCGTAAATGGTCTGGAATTCATAGGCTTCGGTATCGGCCGTACCGGTCATGCCCGAGAGCTTGTCGTACAAGCGGAAGTAATTCTGGAAGGTGATCGAGGCCAGGGTCTGATTCTCGCGCTGGATGGGCACACCCTCCTTGGCTTCCACAGCCTGGTGCAGTCCTTCCGACCAGCGTCGACCCGCCAGGGTCCGGCCGGTAAACTCGTCGACGATCACCACTTCTCCGTCCCGAACAATGTAGTCGACATCCTTGCTGAACAGGTGATGCGCCTTCAGAGCGGCGTTCAGGGTATGCATCAGCGCCAGGTTATTGGCGTTGTAGAGACTGTCATCGGGCTCGATCATGCCGGCATCGGCCAGCAAACCCTCGACCTTGGCCATGCCGTCTTCGGTCAGATAGATCTGCTTGGTCTTTTCGTCAACGGTGAAGTCACCCGGACCGTCTTCTTCTTGCTGGCGCTCGAGATGCGGAACGATCTTGTTCATCTTGACATAGATGTCCGGTCCCTCATCGGCCGGACCGGAAATGATCAACGGCGTACGCGCCTCGTCGATCAGGATGGAATCGACCTCATCGACGATCGCAAACGCCTGGCCGCGCTGAACCCGTTGCTCCAGCGAAAAAGCCATGTTGTCGCGCAGGTAATCGAACCCCAGCTCGTTGTTGGTGCCGTAGGTGACATCGGCGGCATAGGCCGTCCGCTTGGCGGCCGGGGTCATACCCGGCACGGAGACGCCGACGCTCAAACCGAGCGCGTCGTAGATCGGCTTCATCCATTCGGCATCTCGCCGGGCCAGGTAGTCGTTGACCGTGACCACGTGCACGCCCTTGTCGGCGATGGCGTTGAGATAGACCGCCAGGGTGGCCATCAGGGTCTTGCCCTCACCGGTCTTCATTTCGGCGATCTTGCCCTGGTGAAGTACCATGCCGCCGATCAACTGGACATCGTAGTGGCGTAGCCCCATGGTCCGCACCGAGGCCTCGCGGACCGCGGCAAAGGCCTCAGGAAGTAGCTCGTCGAGACTGGCGCCGTCCGCGTATCGCTTGCGCAGCGTCTCGGTGGTCTTGAAAAGATCCTCGTCGGACAACTCCTGGAATTTCGATTCCAGGGCATTGATGGCCTCGACATCCTTGTAGAGTTTCTTGATCAGCCGATCATTACGGCTGCCCACGACTTTCGTGATCAGGGCTTTGAGCATGAAAAATCCGAATTCAGCTAGGTGTCACCACGTCTCAAGGTGGGGACGAATCAAAAGAGTAGCAAGCCATTCTAACGCGAGCGCCGCCAAAACTGAACGCGAGTGTCCGGAAAACCGAAATCGGTTACGCTGACTGGATGAATGAACGGGTCGAAAAGCAGGCTGGCGAAATCGCCGGGGCCGACCGCCGGATGGCGCGCCTGATGCGCCTGGCCAACCTGTTCGAGAAAATTGACGGCCACATCCAGCCGCTGCTGCCCGAATCGGCGCGCGGCCACATTCGAGTCTCATGCATCCAGGACGATTGCCTGATCCTGGCCGCCGAAACCCCGGCCTGGGCCAGCCGCGCCCGCCTGCTGGCCGACTCGCTGCTGACCGAGGTCAACCGACACCTGCCAAAGCCCGTCAAACGGGTCAAAGTGGTTGTGAGTTCGTTTGTTCGTTGATTGGTTTGTTCGTTGATTGGTTTGTTCGTTGGTTCGTTTGTTCGTTGGTTGGTTTGAGGTGGGCTCCGTCAACCAACAAACAAACGAAATAACGAACAAACGAAATAACGAACCAAACCGCCTTCTAGACCGCTTGCGCAGGCTGCACGTAGGAAATCGGGGCTTGTGCGCCGTCTTCGAAGGTGACTTCTTCCCAGGCGGTTTCATCAGCCAGCATGGTGCGCAACAGACGATTGTTGAGCTCGTGGCCGGATTTGAAGCCGAAGAAGGCGCCGATCGGGCTGCGGCCGAGCAGGTAGAGATCGCCAATGGCGTCGAGCACCTTGTGCTTGACGAACTCGTCTTCGTAGCGCAGTCCATTCTCGTTAAGAATGCGGTAATCATCCAGGACCACGGCATTGTCGAGGCTGCCGCCCAGTACCAGGTTGCGCTGGCGCAGGTACTCGATATCGCGCATGAAACCGAACGTCCGGGCACGGGCGACTTCCTTGAGATACGAGGTCGCGGAGAAATCCAGATCGGCGGTGCATGAATGACTGCGAATCACCGGGTGATCAAAGTCGATGGTGAAATTGACCCGAAAGCCCTCGAACGGCTCGAAACGCACCCACTTGTCTTCGTCACGGACCTCCACGGTCTTGCGCACGCGCAGGAACCGTTTGGGCGCGTTCTGTTCGGCAATACCAGCTGACTGGATCAGGAAGGCGAAAGGACCGGAGCTGCCGTCCATGATCGGTACCTCGGAGGCGCTCAGGTCGACATACAGGTTGTCGATCCCCAGCCCGGCAAGCGCGGACATCAGGTGCTCGATGGTCGCGACACGCACCCCATCCTTGACCAGCGTGGTTGACAGGGCCGTATCGCCGACCTGGTGAGGCATGGCCTTGATTTCAAAGGCCGGGTCAAGATCGATGCGACGGAAAATGATTCCGGAGTTGGCCGGTGCCGGGCGCAAGGTCATGACGACCTTTTCGCCGGTGTGCATTCCCACACCCGTGGCACGGATGACATTCTTTAGCGTACGTTGCTTGATCAAGGACTTGAATCCCTTTTGCTGGTGATGGCGCGCGCGCATGTTAGCACAGAAACTGTAACAAAAAGGCAAAATTTCGTTGTTTTGACAACACCTGTTGCAGCAAAGCAACAGGTATTGTCGTTGTGTCGCGGCACACCACGCCAAGCANACATGGCGACCGGCTCAGGCCAATGGCGAGAGTGACCGAGCCGGCCGCTGCCTCCGGATCCCCGAAAAGCCAACGCTGTTAGGCAAGTCGAAACCGACGATTCAGTCGGCCTGGTTGCGCAGGAACGCCGGAATATCAAGGTAGTCCAGCTCCTTCTGCTCACCGAACAGCTTGCCGTTGTCGCTCTGCTCATCACTTGCGCGTGTTTCCTCCGCTGGCTCGGTGGCGCGGAATGCCGGGCGATTGTCCGTGCCGGTGCGAACCACCTTCATGGGTCGCTCCTTTGGCTTGGGCTGCTGCTCGCCCAGTCCGGTCGCCACCACGGTCACCCGGATCTCGTCGGACATGTCGGGATCAATGACCGTTCCGATCACCACGGTGGCATCTTCGCTGGCCAGATCGGCAATGGTCGTGCCGACTTCCTCGAACTCCTTCATGGTCATGGTCATGCCGGCCGTGACATTGACCAGAATTCCGCAAGCGCCGCTCAGATTGACGTCCTCGAGCAACGGCGAGCCGATGGCCGCCTGGGCCGCCATCAGTGCCCGATCCTCGCCGGAGGCCGTTCCGGACCCCATCATGGCCATACCCATTTCGCTCATGACCGTGCGCACATCGGCAAAGTCGACGTTGATCAGGCCGGGTCGGGTAATCAGTTCGGCAATGCCCTGGACCGCACCGGACAGCACCTGGTTGGCCGCCTTGAAAGCGTTGAGCAGCGAAATCTCGGCGCCGAGCACGCTCAACAGCTTGGCATTGGGAATGGTGATCAGCGAGTCGACATGATGACCGAGCTCGTCGATGCCCTGTTGCGCGACAGCACCCCGGCGCTGCCCCTCGAACGGGAACGGCTTGGTGACCACGGCCACGGTCAGTATGCCCATCTCCTTGGCGGTTTGCGCCACGACCGGGGCAGCCCCCGTGCCGGTGCCACCGCCCATACCGGCGGTAATGAAGACCATGTCCGAGCCCGAAAGCATTTCACTGATGCGATCACGATCCTCGAGCGCCGCCTGGCGGCCGACTTCAGGGTTGGCCCCGGCGCCCAAGCCCTTGGTCACGCTCGACCCGATCTGCAGTGTCGACTTGCCACTGAAGTTTCGCAAGGCCTGGGCATCGGTGTTGACGCAGATGAACTCCACGCCCTCGATCGACGATTCGACCATCTGGTTGACGGCATTGCCACCACCGCCACCAATTCCGACGACCTTGATGGTCGCACCCGGTGTGTAATTTTCGACTATTTCAAAAGGCATAATGTTTCTCTCCTGGTTCTCGCCATAAACAATCAACTTTTATTTCCGGTCCAAAGGGCGGCGACACGTGCCTTCTTGATGGACACTTTGTGTCGCTCCCTGGTCAGCACGAGGTGCCTTGCCCGGAACGCTTGAAACTCATTTCCTTACTCATCACGTGTTCAAAACTCCCCCTGGAACCAGTTCTTGATCCGGTCCCAGAGACCTTCGCCGCCACGACCCAGGCGAACCCGGGCGCTGCCATCGGACTGGCTGCCGTACAGCAGCAGACCAACGCCGGTGGCATGAATCTGATTGCTGACCACTTCGGAAAGCCCTGTGACCCCCTGGGGAGCACCCAGGCGGACCGGCATGTGCAGGATTTCCTCGGCCAGCTCGACCACCCCTTCCATCTTCGACCCCCCGCCGGTGAGTACCAGTCCAGCCGGAATCATCGACTCGAAACCGGACTGGCGCAGTTGTTTCTGGACATGCGAGAAAAGCTCCCGGTAGCGCGCCTCGACCACTTGCGCCAGGGTTTGTCGCTCCAGCCGGCGTGGGTCACGATTTCCAACGCTGGGCACCTGGATGGTTTCATCGCTTGACACCATCTGCTCGAGCGCGCAGGCGTACTTGATCTTGATTTCCTCGGCATGCACGGTCGGTGTGCGCAGGGCCACCGCGATGTCATTGGTGACCAGGTCGCCGGCAATCGGAATACAGGTGGTGTGGCGGATTGCGCCCTCGGTGAATACGGCCACATCGGTGGTGCCCGCGCCAATGTCAATCAGCCCGATACCGAGATCGCGTTCGTCGTCGCTGAGCACGGCCTGGCTCGATGCCAGTTGTTGCAGGATCAGATCATCGACCTGCAAGCCGCAACGCGCCACGCACTTGGTCACGTTCTGGACCGCGCTGACCGCGGCGGTGACCAGGTGAACACGGGCCTCCAGGCGCACGCCGGACATGCCGATCGGCTGGCGAATGCCATCGGTGGTGTCGATGACATATTCCTGGGGCAGCACATGGAGAATTCGCTGGTCGGCCGGAACCGCGACCGCCCGGGCCGACTCGAGTACGCGCTCGACATCGCTGTCGACCACTTCCTTGTCGCGAATGGCCACAGCGCCATGCGAGTTGAGTGAGCGGACATGACTGCCGGCGATGCCGGCAAAGACCGAGTGAATCTCGCAGTCAGCCATCAGTTCGGCTTCTTCCACGGCGCGCTGAATGGACTGCTCGGTCGACTCGATGTCGACCACCACGCCACGCTTGAGACCCCGCGAGGCATGGCTGCCCAGGCCGATCACCTCGACCTGGCCGTCCGGCTGGATCTCGCCGACGATGGCGACGATTTTGCTGGTGCCGATATCCAGCCCCACTACCAATGATTTTTCCGGCCGCTTAGCCATGTTCGCCGGACTCCTCCTCGCGCTCGCTGCCGGCCCAGCGCACGGCCAGGCCATTGGTGTATCGCATGTCGACCCGGCGTGCTCGCCGCTCGCCATTGGCCAGTTCATCGTGGATACCGATAAAGCGGGCCAGTCGCTGGTCAATCAGGTCCCGACCCAGCACCACCTCGGTGCCGTTGGTCAATTCCAGCGTCCAGGCGCCACGCTCATCGAGTCGCAGCTTGTCGATGTCCAGGCCGATATCAGCCAGTTCGGCGCGCATGCGCTGCCAGGCTTTCAGCACCTCGGTACGTCGCGTCTCGGGACCGACGAGGCGTGCAAGACCCTGCATGCCTTCACTGCCGCTGACATCGAAGACCTCGCCACGGTCGCTGAACAGACTGCTGTCGTTCCAGCGCGCCACCGGGCGATGCTCGACCACACGGACATGAACCGCATCCGGCCACTGGCGACGCACTTCGGCGCGCGCCACCCATGGCAACGCCTCGACATCGGCGCGAATGCGCCCCAGATCGACGGCAAAGAATCCATTGCTGGCCGGACCGGTCGCCGCCGCCCGAACCTGGCTGGCCGAGGTGCGTTGCAGATCGCCCTCCACGTCCAGCCAGCGAATCGGCCATTGATCGGCCCCGATCAGCCCCGAACGCAACCACAATGCGCCCAGCGCCAACACGCCGAGCAGCACCAGGCTGGCCAGGGTTGCCGGCCCGATCAGTCGATCCGGCTGGTGTTCAGTATTCGCCATACCAGTTCCTTGAAATCGATTCCGGCCGCTGCCGCCGCCTTGGGCACCAGCGATTGTTCGGTCATGCCGGGGGTCGTATTGACCTCCAGCAGGTAGGGTTGACCCAGGCTGTCGACCATCAAGTCGACCCGCCCCCAGCCGGTCGCTCCCACCACCCTGAATGCCTCCAGGCACAGTCGAGCGAGTTTCGCCTCGACATCGGCCGGGAGTCCGCACGGGCACAAGTACTGGGTATCACCCGATTCGTACTTGGCCGCATAGTCATAGAATTCTCGCGCCGGCTTCAGCCCGATCAGGGGCAATACCTGATCGTCGACCACCGATGCGGTGTATTCCGGCCCGTCCACCAGTTGCTCAACCAGCACCCGGTCATCATGTTCGAGCGACAGCGCAATGGCCGCACCCAGCTCGGAAGGTGCATCAACCCGGCTCATGCCGATACTCGAACCTTCACGCGAGGGCTTGACGAACAACGGTGTGCCCAGGCGCTCGGCAATCTCCGCGCCCTGGTCGGGATGATCGGCGGTCGCCCATCGTGGTGTCGGCAGATCACAGGCCATCCAGATGCGCTTGGTCTGAACCTTGTCCATGGTCAGGGCCGAGGCCAGCACGCCCGAACCGGTCACCGGCACGCCGTACAAGCGCAACGCGCCCTGCAAGGCGCCATCCTCGCCACCACGACCGTGCAGCAAGTTGAAGACCCGATCGTAGTGGCCGGCCGCAACCTGCTCGAGCAAGCGCCGCGGCCCGTCGACCACGCTGAACTGAATGCCCAGCGACTCCAGCGCACTGGCCACGGCGCGTCCACCACGCAGCGAGACTTCCCGCTCGCTGGTGTCGCCGCCAATCACCAGGGCCACATGTCCGAGCCTGAGGGCCTCCTGACGGGTCATGAATGCACCTCCGAGAATCGCTCACCCAGCATGGCGCCCAGGCGCCCGACATCACCGGCTCCCATGACCAGCAGCAGATCACCATCGGCGACAACATCGGCCAGCGCGTCGGGCACCTCGTCGACCGCGCCCACCCGATGCACATGCTCGAGTCCACGCTCGGTCACGGCACGCGCCAAGGCATTTGAATCAATGCCGGCAATCGCCGGCTCACCGGCCGGATACAGATCAGCCAGCACCAGCACCCCGACTTCCGAAAGCACCCGGGCAAAGGCATCGAACTGGTCGCGGGTGCGTGTATAGCGATGGGGCTGGAACACCAGCACGATGCGCCGCTCCGGCCAGCCGTCCCGGGCCGAACGCAGCACTGCATCGAGTTCGGTCGGATGATGACCGTAATCCTCGAACGCCAGCACGTGCGAACCGCCCACATTCAACTCACCAATCGGTGCGAAGCGCCGATCAACCCCGCCGAAAGCGGCCAGGCCGCGAACAATGGCATCACTGTCCAGCCCCAGCTCCCAGGCCACGGCGGCCGCGCCCAGGGCGTTGAGTACATTGTGCCGGCCGGGCTGATTGAGCCGGGCTTCGATCGCCGAGTCGGCCTCGGGCAACCACAGATCAAAGCGCATGCACGAGCCAGACTGGGCAAGGCCATCGGCGCGCACGTCGGCCTGCTCACCAAAACCATAGGTCACCACGCTGCGTCCGAGCTCGGGAATCAGTTCGGCAACATGCGGGTCGTCCAGACACAGCACCGCCACGCCGTAGAACGGCAGGTGATGCAAAAACTCGCGAAAGGCTTGCTGCAGTTGGTCGAAACTGCCCTGGTAGGCATCGAGATGGTCGCGATCGATATTGGTGACCAGTGAAATCACCGGCTGCAGCTTGAGAAACGATCCATCGCTTTCATCGGCCTCGGCCACCAGGTAGCGCCCCTCGCCGAGACGGGCCGAAGCATCGAAGGCGTGAACCAGACCGCCGACGATGAAGGTGGGGTCAAGCCCGGCCTCGGCCAGAATGCCGGCCACCAGCGAGGTGGTCGTGGTCTTGCCATGGGTGCCGGCAATGGCGATGCCCTGGCGGAAACGCATCAGTTCACCGAGCATTTCGGCACGCGGCACCACCGGCACCCGCCGATCCCGGGCGGCCTGCACCTCGGGGTTGGATTCCGGCACGGCGCCCGAAACCACCACCACGTCGGCCTCGCCGAGGTGTTGTTCGGCATGACCAATCGCGATCCGTGCGCCCAGCCCACGTAGTCGTCGCACGCTGTTCGATTCGACCAGGTCGCTGCCACTGACCTCGAAGCCCAGATTGATCAGCACTTCGGCAATGCCGCTCATGCCGGCCCCGCCAATGCCGACGAAATGAATGCAGCGAACCCGGTGCATCAGGCTGGGTGCCGGTCGCGCGCTCATGTGGCGACCTCCATGCAGACATCGGCAACCCGCTCGGCCGCGCCGGGCCGCGCCAGGGCGCGCGCTCGTCCGGCCATCGCCTGGAGTTGTTCGCGATTGAGCCCGCGCAGACGCTCAGCCAGCCATTCCGGGGTGAACTTGCGCTGCGATACCTGCCAGGCAGCATGGGCAGTGGTCAGGTAGCGGGCATTGGCGCTTTGATGATCGTCGACCGCAAACGGGAACGGCACCAGAACGGCCGGCACTCCGGCTGCGGCCAGCTCAGCAACGGTCAGCGCCCCTGCCCGGCAAATGGCGATATCCGCGCGTCCCCAGGCTGAGGCCATGTCATCAATGAATTCGACCACCTCGCCTTCGACACCGGCCTGATCGTAGGCACTGCGGGTGGGCTCAAGTTGACGACCGGCCTGGTGAACAACACGCGGGCGCCGCTGATCGGGCAACAGCGCCAGAGCCCGGGGCACGCTGGTCGAAAAAGCGGCCGCGCCCTGGCTGCCGCCGATGATCAGCATCTGCAGCGGGCCACTGCGCCCGCTATAGCGCTCGACCGGGTCATCCAGTTCGGCAATGTCGCGGCGGACCGGGTTGCCGCAGTGCTCGGCGTTCCTGAGCGCTTCGGGAAATCCCGTCAGCGCCTTGTGCGCCAGGGGACGAAGCCAGCGATTGGTCAAGCCGGCAATGGCGTTCTGCTCGTGAATGATCAGCGGGATTCCCATCAGGCGAGCCATCAGCCCGCCGGGTCCGGCCACGTATCCGCCCATGCTGAGGACGCACCCGGGGCGCCGGGCACGCAGAATCCGGCGCGCCTGAAGCATGGCCTTGACTACCCGCCACGGCGCGGCCAGCCAGCCAGTGGCGCCCTTGCCGCGCAAGCCGCCAATCTGGATGGTGTCCAGTTCGATGCCGGCCTCGGGCACCACCCGGTTTTCCAGACCGTGCGGGGTGCCAAGCCAACTGACCCGGACACCTCGCCCGATCAACACTCGCGCGACCGCCAGGCCGGGAAAAATATGCCCACCGGTGCCGCCGGCCATGATCATGACGTGTCCGTCACTCATACCGACCAGTCCCTGCGCCGTCGCGGACGCTCGAGTTGTTCGCGCTTGAGCTCCCAGTCGATTCTCAACACCACGCCAATGGCGATGATGGTCATGATCAGGCTGGAACCACCCGACGAGATCAGCGGCAGGGTCAAGCCCTTGGTCGGCAGCATGCCAAGATTGACCGCGATGCTGACCAATGCCTGAATCCCGATCCACAAACCAATGCCCCAGGCCAGGTAGGCGGGAAACGGCTTGTCCTGATTCAGCGCGCGCAGGCCGATGCCCAGGATGCGCCCGACCAGCAGGGCGAACAGGGCGATGACCAGGACGATACCCAGCAAACCGAATTCCTCGGCCAGCACCGCGAAGATGAAATCGGTATGCGCCTCGGGCAGGTAATAGAGCTTCTGGACACTGGCGCCCAGTCCAACGCCACTGATCTGACCGCGACCGACGGCGATCAATGCCTGGGTCAACTGAAAACCGGCATTGAACGGGTCGGCCCAGGGATCGACGAAGGTCATGACCCGCTGCAGGCGGTAAGGCTCGAGCGCGGCGAAACCGATCAGCGGCAGCCCGGATGCCCCGAGCACGAACAGGTGCTTGAGGGCGGCACCGGCCAGCCAGATCATGCCGGCCACGATGGCGACCAGGATCACGGCCGATCCCATGTCCGGTTGCAGCAATAGCAGACCGGCCAGCAAACCCACCGCAATCAGCGGTTTCAGCGTCACGCCGAACCGGGCCCGGAACAGTTCCGGGTGGCGCGACAGGTAGCCGGCCACGAAGATGACCATCAGCAACTTGACCGCCTCGACCACCTGAAAGCGAACGATCCCCAGGTCGATCCAGCGCGTCGAACCATTGACCTCGTGCCCCAGGCCCGGAACAAAGGGCAGCAGCAGCATGATGACCGACAGCGGCAGACACAGCATGGCGGCGGCCTGCAAGTGACGAATGGCGATCAGGCGCAAGCTGCATGCCGCGGCCACCCCGATGATCAGGTAAATCAGATGACGGCTGATGTAATGCCAGCCCGAGACCGCGAAGCTTTCGGCGACAGCCATCGAGGTCGAGGACACCATCACGATCCCGATCGCGATCAGGGCCACCGTGGTCACCACCACCGTGGTATCCAGACCGACCGTGCGCGAGGCATCGGACCAGCGATAGGCCTGTTTGCGTCGTTGGCGAGTCGCGTTGGCCATGGTCTAGCGCACCTTCAATGTCGCCAGGCTGGCCAGTACCAGCATCACGGCGATGATCCAGAAACGCACGATCACCTTCGGCTCGGGCCAGCCCTTGAGCTCGAAGTGATGGTGAATCGGGGCCATGCGGAAAATCCGCTTGCCCGTGAGCTTGAACGAGACCACCTGCAGGATCACCGACAGGGTCTCGATCACGAAAATACCGGCCATCAGCACGAACACCAGTTCCTGGCGAACGGCCACGGCGATCAGCCCGAGCGCGGCGCCCACGCTGAGCGCGCCGACATCACCCATGAACACTTGGGCCGGGTAAGTGTTGAACCACAGAAAACCCAACCCGGCCCCGGCCAGGGCGGCGCAGAAGATGGCCAGCTCCCCGACTCCGGGGACGTAGGCGATCTGCAGGTAATTGGCAAAGATGGTATTGCCGGTGGCGTAGGCGAAAATGCCCAGCCCGACAGCCACGAATACCGCCGGCATGATGGCCAGACCGTCCAGCCCGTCGGTCAGATTGACCGCGTTCGAAGAGCCCACGATAACGAAATATGTCAGCACGATGAAGCCCAATCCCAGCGGGATGGCGACATCCTTGAAAAACGGCACAAACAACTGGGTATTGGCCGGCACATCGGCGCTGTAGTAGAGAAACACGCCGACCGCCAGTGCGGTCAGCGACTGCAGCAGATACTTCCAGCCGGCGGCCAGACCGCGACTGTCGCGGTAGCGCAGCTTGCGGTAGTCATCGAGAAAGCCGATGCCCCCGAAGGCGACGGTGACGAACAACACCGTCCAGACGTAGCGATTGGTCAGATCGCTCCACAGCAGGGTGCTGATGACCAAGGCGATCAGGATCATGGCGCCACCCATGGTCGGTGTGCCGGCCTTGGCCTGGTGGCTGTCCGGTCCGAGCGCCCGGATCGGCTGGCCGTACTGGCGCTCGGTCATGTGACGAATGAAATACGGGCCGATCAGCAGCGAGACCAGCATGGCCGTCATCGCCGCCATGATGGTTCTGAAGGTAATGAACCCGAACAGCGCGACATCCCGGGCCAGCCATTGTTCGAACAACCAGACAAGCATCAGACCTTCTCCCCGATGAGCGCCTGAACGATCCGCTCCATGGCCATGGAACGCGATCCCTTGATCAGGCAATTGACCCCGGGATGAAGCGCCTGCCCCAACGCTTCCTGCAGGGCCTGGTGATTGTCGAAGTGAGCCGCGCCCTCGCCAAACGCCTCGGCGGCGGCCCGGCTGATGGTCCCCACGGCAAACAGGCGTCGAACGCCCATTTCACTGGCTGCATGACCCATGTCGGCATGCAGCTTTTCGCTGTCCGGACCCAGTTCGGCCATGTCGCCGAGCACCAGCCAGGCTTCGCCATCCAGCCCGGCCAGCACCTCCAGCCCGGCCTGTAGCGAGCCCGGATTGGCGTTGTAGCTGTCGTCCACCAGCCGCCAGCCGCTGTCGAGTTCGTGAACCTGCAAGCGTCCCGGCAGACTGTTCAATCCGGCCAGGGCGCGCACCGCTTCATCCAGTGGCACTTCGAGCTGGCCGGCCAGGGTCAGCGCGGCAAGCGCATTGATCACGTTATGGCGCCCCGGCAGCTTCAACTGAAGCCGCGAATGCCCCCACGGTGTTTCAATGCGTGCACTGCCATTGACCAGCCGGGCACGGACATCCGCCGTCTCACCCAGACCGAACCCCAGGCAGCGGCAATGGGCACTCATGTCGCGCCACAGCGGAGCGAAGCGATCATCGGCATTGATTGCGGCCAGACCGTTTTCGGGCAGCGAAGCATAAAGCTCACCCTTGGTCCGGGCCACGCCTTCGAGACTGCCGAACCCTTCCAGGTGGGCCGGAGCGGCATTGGTCACCACGCCGGCATCGGGCCGGGCCAGATCGGCCAGGTAGCGAATATCTCCTGGACGACTGGCGCCCATCTCCAGCACGGCGAAGCGATGACGTCGGTCGAGTCTGGCCAGTGTCAGGGGCAGACCGATCTCGTTGTTGTAGTTGCCGCCGGTGACCAGGGTGGGTGCGACGGTTGACAGAATTGCGGCCAGCATTTCCTTGACCGTGGTCTTGCCGTTCGAACCGGTCACGCCAATCACGGTGATGTCCAGACGCGAGCGCCAGGCCGAGCCGATCTCGCCCATCGCTCGCAGCACATTGGCTACCCGAACATGGGGGAAATCCGTCTCGACCGCTTCGCTGACCAGCGCCGCCTTCGCTCCGGATTTCTGCGCGGCCGGGATGAATCGATGACCATCGCTGTTTTCACCGGGCAAGGCCACGAACAGATTACCGCTCTGGCAGGCGCGGCTGTCGTGACTCATGCCCTGGATCTCGACATCGCGGCCAACCAACTGGCCACCGGTCAGGGCGGCGATTTCGGACAGGGACAAGCGCATCATGCCGCTGCCTCCAGGACCTGTCGAACCACGGCCTCGTCGGAAAACACCAGTTTTCGATCACCCACGATCTGCTCGGTCTCGTGCCCCTTGCCGGCAACCAGGATCAGGTCGTCATCGCCGGCCAGGTCGATTGTCTTGCGAATCGCCTCGGCCCGATCAGGAATCACGTAGCAACGCTGCGGCCGGCGCATGCCGGCCTGGATGGCGCGGATGATGGCCAGCGAATCCTCGTGTCGTGGGTTATCGTCGGTCAGCACGATCTGATCGGCCAGCGACTCGGCCACTCGTCCCATGCGGGGTCGCTTGGCGCGATCACGATCACCGCCACAACCGAATACACACCACAATTGCGCCACGGTCAATTCGCGCAGGCTGCCCAGCGTGGATTCCAGGGCATCGGGCGTATGTGCATAGTCAATGACCACGGTGCGCCCGCGCGCGCCGGAGACTGGCTGCATGCGCCCGGGCACCGGCTCAAGCTTCGCCAGAGTCGTGCTGATCTGCTCGGCACTCACGCCGCGAGCATTCAGCTCGCCGGCCACGATCAGCAGGTTGTACAGATTGACCCGGCCGAGCAACGACGCCGAAACCTTGAATGTCTGACCAGCGACGGTCAATTCGGCCTGGATACCTGTGCGGTCAGCGGCCAGCAGACGGCCACGCACATCAACCGGTTGCTCGGTCTGGACCCCACAGGTCAGCAATCCGGCAGCGTCGCCGAGTTCATCGGCCAGCATCCTGCCGAAGGGGTCATCGACATTGATGATCTGGCGGGTGCTGACGAAGTCGCGAAACAGTCGGGCCTTGGCTTCACCATAGGCATGCAGATCGCCATGATAGTCGAGGTGATCATGCCCCAGCGTCGTGAACACCACGCTGGTGAACTCGAGACCGGCCAGACGCTGCTGATCGAGTGCATGCGAGGAGGCTTCAAGCACCACGCAATGAACACCGTGATCACGCAGCCGCGCCAGGGCGCGGTAGATGGCCAGAACATCCGGCGTGGTCAATGATCCCGGATCATGGTGTCCCGGACGTCCCACCCCGAGCGTTCCGATCATGGCGCCATCCAGGGCCTGGGCCAGCAACCAGGCAACCGATGTCTTGCCATTGGTTCCGGTCACGGCCAGCAGGTCCATTTCTGACATATCGCCCCACAGGCGTCGGGCCAGCTCGGGCAATCGTTCGGACAACCCGGCAACGGCCGGCGCCGGAACGGGACAATCGGCGGGAGCTTCTCGCCGGCCATCGTGGATGATGGCCACGGCGCCGGACTCGATGGCTGCATTCAGATAATCCATGCCATGCGACTGTCCACCGGCCAGGGCGACAAACGCATCGCCGGGCTCGAGCCGACGGTGGTCCAGGGCCAGACCGCCGATCCGGGTGGCCGGAACCGGCCCGGAATCGACCCAGCCATCGAGCAATTCAGCCAGACTGATCTCGAAGACAGGCTCAGTCATGGCTCACCTCGGCACGGGTCAGCAAGGTCACATAATCATCGGGCGGTACATTGAACAAGCGCAGCGCCGAGTCCATGATCCGGCCAAACACCGGGGCGGCCACCTGACCGCCATAATATTGTTCGCCACTGGGGTCATGCAGCACAACGACCGCGGCCAGGCGCGGCCGCGATACCGGCGCGAACCCGGCAAAACTGGCCACGTAACGGTCGTGATAGCCGCCAGCGCCGACCTTGCGCGAAGTTCCGGTCTTGCCAGCCACCCGGTAGCCGGCCACGTCGGCACGCCAGCCGGTTCCCTCCGGTCCGGTGGCCTCTTCAAGCATCCGGGCAATGCGCTGGGCCAGGGCCGGGTCCAGAACCGAGTGCGGGGGATTGTCCGAATCGACGATGAACGTCGGCTGACGCAAACGACCCCCATCGGCAATCGCGGCCATGGCGCGTACAAGTTGCACCGGCGTGACCGACAGGCCATATCCATATGAGAGAGTCGCTTGTTCGAGCTGCCGCCAGCGCTCGTAATCGCGCAGTACACCGGCCGATTCCCCCGGGAACCCGGTCCCGCTGACCGAGCCGAAACCAAAGCGTGAATACAGTCCCCAGAGATGGCGCGCATCCATGTCCATGACCAGATCGACCACACCGACATTGGACGATTTGACCAGCAATCCGCTCACGCTCAATTCGCCGAAATTGCGCACATCGCGGATGGTGTGACCGGCCACCCGGCGATGACCGGGCGAGGTGTCAATGACCATGTCCGGCTGGGCGACCCCGGCCTCGAGCACCGCGGCCAGTGCAAATGGTTTGATGACCGACCCCGGCTCCATGACATCGGTCAATGCCCGGTTGCGCAAGCCATCGGCCGCGATCCTGCTGGGCGCATTGGGGTTGTAGGACGGCACATTGACCATGGCCAGCAACTCGCCGCTGGTCACATCCATGACCACGACCGAACCGGACCGGGCGCCGAACTCGCTGACTGCAGACTTGAGTTCGCGAAAGGCAAGATACTGCAGACGCCGGTCCAGGGTCACGGTCAGGTCTCGACCGGCGCGCGCCTCGCGCACCATCTCGACATTCTGAACGACCCGGCCCAGGCGGTCCTTGATCACGCGCTTGGCGCCGGGCTCACCTTCCAGCCAGCTGTTGTAGGCCAGCTCCAGCCCCTCCTGACCGACATCATCGATATTGGTGAACCCGAGTATCTGGGCGCTGACCTCGCCGGTGGGATAGAAACGACGGAACTCGCGCTGGAGAAACACGCCGGGAATGGCCAGCTCACGAATCTGATCGGCCAACTCCGGATGGATTCGCCGCTTGAGCCAGACGAACTCACGCCCGGCCCGCTGGGTCAGACGCCGCTCCAGGTCCTCGGCCGGCGTATCCAGCAGCCCGGCCAGCATGGGAATTCGATCAGCCGCCTGAAGCAACTCCCCGGGGTGAGCCCAGACCGATTCCACCGGAGTCGAGACCGCCAGCGGTTCACCATTGCGGTCGAGAATGTTGCCGCGCACTGTCGGGATCTCGACCTGGCGCAGAAATCTGGCCTCACCCTGACTTTGAAGGAACTCGGTTTCCATCACCTGCAGGTTGATGGCCCGGCCAATCAGCACCACGGCAAACACGACCATCAACCCGGCCGTCAACCACAGGCGAACCGCGCCTCGGACTTGAGGACGGGCGGCCTTCATCGCTGATCCACCAGGATGCCGATCTGTTCGGGACGGCGCATGTCGAGCTGCTCATGGGCCTCGCGCTCGACCCGGCCCGCCTCGGCCAGCCAGGCTTGCTCGAGCTGCAGTCGGCTCCATTCGACACTGATCTGGTCGCGCTCGAACTCGGCATCCTGCAAGGCTGAAAACAGCAGGCGCGATTCATGCCGCAGCACGACCACGCCAACCGATGAAGCCAGCAGGGCCGCCATCAGCACCGCAAACAGTATCCAGCGGATCATGATGCACCCCCGGCCAGTTTTTCGGCGATGCGCAGGGTGGCGCTTCGAGCACGCGGGTTGCCTTGCTGTTCATGCTCATCGGGGCGAATCTTTCCACCGACCAGGCGCAGGGCCGGAGTGAAATCGGGTGCGACCGGCATCCGGCGACTGGCCGGTGGCGGAGTGGCCAGGCGACGAAACGCCTGCTTGACCCGGCGGTCCTCGAGGGAATGAAAGCTGATCACCGCCATTCTTCCGCCCGGCGCGAGAATGGCGATCCCGCTTTCGAGCGCTCGGTCGAGCGCGGCGAGCTCATCGTTGACCTGGATGCGAATGGCCTGGAAGGTGCGTGTTGCAGGATGGCGACCCGCGGGCGAAGGCCCCGCGGCCCGTGCAACGATGGTGGCAAGTTGGGCGGTGCGCTTNATGGGCTCATCCGCTCTGGCCATGACGATGCTCCTGGCAATCCGGCGCGCAAATCTCTCCTCCCCGTATTCCTTGATCACGCGGGCGATATCGGCTTCTTCTGCACGCGCCAGCCAGTCAGCCGCCGATTCACCCACCCCCGGGTTCATACGCATGTCCAATGGACCATCCTCGCGAAAGCTGAAGCCCCGTTCGGGTGAATCCAGCTGTGGCGAGGACACCCCCAGATCCAGCAACAGGCCGTTGACCCGGCCTTCCACCCCGGTCTCCCGGGCCATCAGGTCCAGATCGGCGAAACTGCCGTGCCAGATCGAGACCCGTTGATCACTGCCCAACTGCTCACGGGCATGGGCGATGGCTTCAGGATCCTGATCCACCACCACCAGGCGCCCCTGCTCACCCAGTCGCTGCAGAATCGCGCGGCTGTGGCCGCCACGACCATAGGTCGCGTCCACGACAATGTCGGCTCCGGAAATATCCAGACCGTCCAGCGCCGGGTGCAGTAGCACCGGCACATGTTCTGATCCCGTGGCCATCTCGGCTACAGGACCAGTTGTGCCATTTCGCTCGAAGCCTGCTCCTGCATCGCCTTTTCTTCCTCGATGCGGCGCTGGCTGAGCACAGTCTCATTCCAGATCTCGAAACGCTGGCCCATGCCCATCATGACCACGCGCTTTTCCAGACCCGCCACCTGCCTGAGCGTCAGTGGCAGCAAGATTCTTCCATTGCCATCAGCCTCGAGCTGAGTGGCCGAACCGACCAGGCGACGCTGCAGGCTGCGATGACTGGGATTGAAAGTGGACAGTCCCATGACCTGTTCACGCACCCGTTCCCACTCGGGCTCGGGGTACAACCACAGGCAACCGGAATCAAATGCGGAATAGGTCAACACCAGCTTTCCGGCACAGGCCGCATCCAGATCCTCCCGGTAACGGGTGGGCACGGCCATGCGGCCCTTCGCATCCAGATTGATCGCTGTCTCGCCGAAAAACACCGCTGACTACTCCACTCCACCCACAATCCACTTTTTCCCACAATTTACCACTAGGCGCCACGATAGTCGCCACGGGCGGTGGTGTCAAGGGTTGTGGGGGTGGGGCGAGGCGGGAGACGGGAGACGGGAGACGGGAGACGGGAGACGGGAGACGGGAGACGGAGGTCGGAGGTCGGAGGTCGGTAGTCAGTGGTCAGT
>SL_3KL_010_SEDDRAFT_10000358_pt1 | contig 36369 bp, 30 predicted proteins | sample SodLakKL_010_SED_2_FD_10381 | JGI IMG/M metagenome (IMG submission 10381) | reverse complement strand
ACTGCACCTCGATTCACTGGCGGTTAGGCGCTGCAGGCGCACCATGGGGTGGAAAAAAGTTATAATTCAAGACCTGACCCCATGTGGCATGCATGTGGCATGTGGATATTTGATTATACTGATCTAATCATATAGAATGGGATGAGATGTTGAGCCCATAAATATTAACAAAGGATTGTTGCCATGAGTAGCTTAGACTTTTTATTCAACCCCGGACAGATTGCCGTTATCGGAGCTTCCCGTTCACCTCAGAAAATTGGCCATGCCGTCCTGGATAACATTATCAAGAGTGGTTTTGAGGGTAACATATACCCGATCAACCCCAGGGAAGAAGAGATTGCCGGATTGAAGGCATATTGTTCGATCTCGGACATTGGTGCACCTGTAGATCTGGCCGCGATATCCGTACCCGCCAAACATGTTACAGCAGTTGCTGAAGAATGCGGCCGTGCTGGAGTCAAGGGCTTGATCGTAATTACTGCCGGATTTAAAGAAGTGGGTAAAGAAGGGCTAAAGCAGGAACAGGAACTGATCTCGATCTGCAAAAGATACGGGATGCGAATGCTTGGCCCCAATTGTGTCGGCCTCATGGATACCCACACCCCTTTAAATGCTTCTTTTGCCGAAGGATTCCCCAACCAGGGGAATATTTCATTTATATCTCAGAGCGGCGCCATGTTAGTTTCCATCCTGGACTGGAGCTTCGAGATGGGAATGGGCTTTTCCCGGTTTATCAGTGCCGGGAATAAGGCCGACCTGACCGAAATCGATTTGATTGAAAGCTGTGCCGATGATCCGCAGACCAGCGTGATCTTATGTTACGTAGAAGATATAACCGACGGTGAAAGGTTTGTAGAAGTTTGTTCGGAAGCGAGCAAGAAAAAACCGATCATAATCCTCAAATCGGGAACCAGCAGCGCCGGTGCCCAGGCAGCGAGCTCTCATACGGGGGCCCTGGCCGGAAGCAACCGCGCTTATGATGCAGCGTTCAGGCAGAGCGGGGTGCTCAGGGCTGAAAGCATGAACGACCTGTTCGATATGGCCAGGGCATTTGCCACCCAACCACTGCCCGGAGACGCGCGGGTAGCAATTATTACCAATGCCGGTGGGCCGGGTATCGTTGCCACCGATGCGGTTGAAAAGTGCGGTCTTAAAATGGCCCGCTTTAACAGGGAAACGATCGATAAATTAAGGGGAAATCTTCCCAGTGAAGCCAACTTATACAACCCGGTTGACATTCTCGGCGATGCCAGGGATGACCGCTACCGTTTCGCGCTGGAAGCAGTCCTTGAAGATGAAAATGTCGACAGCGCCATGGTTTTGTTATGCCCGGCCGCGGTAACAGAACCGGAAAATACAGCCCGCACAATCGTGGAGTTGAATAAAAAGCATGATCAAAAACCGGTTATGGCCGTCTACATGGGCGGGAAGACCCTTACTGAAGGACGTAATTACCTGACCGCCAATTCAATACCGACATTTACATTTCCCGAGCCCTCGATTAATTCCCTGAGCGGCATGATCCGTTATAATGAGCATCTCAAGGAACCTGCCCCTTCAGAGCCGGTAGGACTTGACAATGTCAGCCATGATGCAGTCCGAAAAACCCTGGACGGTGTATTTGCCGACCGCCGGGTGGTTCTTTTAGGTCACGAAGCTTCTAATGTAATGGCAGCCTATGGAATACAGGTCAGTAAAACTTACCTGGCAGCATCAGAGGAAGAAGCAGTAGAAATAGGGGCAAACTTAGGCTACCCGGTGGCCCTTAAAATATCTTCACCCCGCATCGCCCATAAAACAGATGTCGGTGGCGTAGCAATCGGTTTGCAAAGTGACAATGAAGTAAAAAGGGCTTACCGAAAGATAATGGAAAATGTGCGTTACTACCTGCCCGATGCCCCCGTATATGGCATCGAGGTCCAGGATATGGTCGATGAAGGGGTTGAAGTTATTGTCGGCATGTCCAGGGATGTGCAGTTCGGTCCGCTGGTAGTCTTCGGCCTGGGCGGTATTTATGTAAATCTTTTGGAGGATGTTTCTTTCCGCCTGGCTTCGGCTTTAACGACCCGGGAAGAAGTAAATAAAATGATCACAGAAACCAAGGCCTATGCCCTGCTCAAGGGTTACCGGGGCGAAAAACCGGCCGATATAGAAGCCCTTTCCGACACCATCTTGAGAACAGCCAGGCTAGTCACTGATTTTAGGGAAATTACCGAAATGGATATCAACCCTGTTCGTGTCCATAACAAGGGCGCAACGGCCCTTGANGTTAAAATAACGGTTGAAGAAGTTAATGAAAAGAAATAACTCATTAATGAGGTGATAAAATGAAAGCGATTTATTTTTCCGGAAAAGCCGGCGGGGGCAAAACTGCGACTGCCCTGGGATTAGGGCTGAAATTGCAGGACAAAGGTTTTAAAGTTTCCTACTTCAAACCAATCGGATTTCGTAAAGGCACTATAAAAAAAGACGATGATGACGTTATGCTGATGCGCGATGTATTTTCCCTGCCGTACTCCGGCGATACAATTTCACCCGTAATCGTAAACGATCATTACCTGACGCCAAGGTTCATGCAGGAGGTAAAAGATCTTCATCCCCGTATAAAGAAGGCTTTTCAAAAATGTTCGGAAGGATATGATGTCGTCCTGGTTGACGGCAGCATCGAACCCCATGTGGGGCACAACCAGGGTCTTGACGATTTTAACCTGGCCGAAATACTCGGGGCCGTCGCACTGCCGGTGATCAAAGCCGATGATGATTTCGACCTGGATCAGAATTTGTTTTACCTGGAAATGTGGAAAAGCAAGAAGATACCGCTTATCGGGTGCATTTTTAACAATATCACTACTACCCAGTGGAATAAGACCAACAGCGTTTACAAGCCGCTAGTTGAAGAAAAAGGTTGTGACGTGCTGGGGCTGATCCCGAGGCAGGTTGCAATATCGGCTCCGACTGTCGTTGAATTTTATGATGTTATCGGAGGTGATGTGCTCACTGCACCCGATAATATGAACCGGATTGTAGAAGAAGTCGTAGTCGGTACAATGACTATAGAAAGCGCCCTGAAGTACCTGCGCCGCGCTCCAAACAAAGCTTTAATCACGGGTGGCGACCGCAGTGATATGGCCCTCACAGCGCTTGAAACAAGCACCTCCGTGATTATTTTAACCGGGGGCCTTTATCCGGACCTGCAGGTTCTCTCCAAGGCTGAGGAAAAAGGAGTCCCCGTCATACTGGTCAACCAGGATACCTATTCAACAATCGAAAACTTGCAAAGCATTTATCGGAGTATACACCCGCAGAATCAAGAGGCCATAAATATTATCAAGGGCAATATTGATAAATACCTGCAGTGGGGCAAACTTGTTGATTACCTGCAGAAATAAGCTAACGCCGGAAAAAAACGATGCCTCCTCCGCACGGGCAGGGGGAGCTACAATAAGAGAGGGACAGACCATAAAGCGGTATGTCCCCCTTTTTTAATTCTCCGGCTTAACCGGTAGGTGCCGGTATAACCAATTACTTGTTTTCATATTTTACAACCTTGTTTTCCCAGGTCCGGATCTGGAGGTAATCTTTGCCCATGCTGATCAAATATTCAGGCAGCATCGGGGTTTTCCCCAGACCAAAAGGAGCATTGACGACATAATGGGGTATTGCCAGCCCCGAAGTATAGCCGCGCAATTTCTCCATTATTTCTATCCCCTCTTCAACTTTGGTCCTGAAATGTGAAGTGCCCTTGACTGCCTTGGCATGGAAAATCAAATAAGGCCTTACCATTATTTTTAGCAGTTCCTGGTTTAATTTCCGCATTACAAAGGGATCGTTATTAACACCTTTTAAAAGCACGGCCTGATTGCCCATGCTTACTCCGGACCGGCCCAGTTTGAAACAGGCTTCCTCGGCCCGGGGGGTAATTTCAAGGGGGTGGTTATAATGGGTAATCACATACAGGGGCAGGTGTTCGGAAAAGATGCGGCATAATTCATCATCTATCCGCTGCGGCATGGTGACGAGCGTCCTGGAACCGAAACGTTTAATTTCCACGTGTTCGATGCTGTCCAATTCTTCCAACAACCATTTTATAGTCTGATTGTCCAGCATTAAGCCGTCTCCGCCGGTAAGCAGCACGTCCCGAATTTCTTCATTATCCCTAACATATTTTATGGCTTCTTCCAAATCTTCCCTGGGGGTCGCTAAATCCTGTTCGCCGATACCCCTTCTTCTCTGACAGTGGCGGCAGTACATGGCACACTGGTTGGTAACTTTTATGATCAGGCGGTCAGGATAGCGGCGGGTAATTGCCGCTGTCGGAGAAGTAAATTCCTCTCCCATCGGATCATCATAGCCTTCCTGATCCAAAAGCTCATTTATAGTTGGGATACTCTGCCGCTTAACCGGATCATCCGGGTCATCAGGATCGATCAGGCTGAGATAATAAGGGGATATTGCCCAGCGGTATTTTGACCCTGTTTCCCTGATCTCTTCCAGTTCCTGTTTATCTATGGGCAAAATTTCCTTTAGGATTTCTGGTGTCGAAATGCGATTTTTGAGCTGCCAGCGCCAGTTTTCCCAATCATCATCTGTAGCTTTGAAAAAATCTTTAATTCTTTTTTGATTCTCCTGGATCTGAGGCCAGTTTTTAAAACCATAAGGCATATAATTTAGGGCTTCCCTGTAATCATTTATCTTGTTTTTCAGTTCTGCTGCGCGTTCACAAGCCATTTGCTGTTTTTCTTGATAACTTTTTTCTACCGCCATCCTGCTGGATACCTCCCCAACTAGAGACTGCCATTTTTAATAAACCTATTATACTTAGTAACATTTTTGATGTCAAAAAAACGCCCGGGTTTGTTACCCGGGCTTTTTACCTTCAGCTTAATTAAACTATCCTAAGGTTGTGTATCCCACCAGCCTGTCTTAGTTTTTCCATCAGTGACTTTAGAAGTTTCATAGACTTTGGCATAACCGTCAACTCGCATTCGCTCGTTCAAGAAATTACCAATTTCCAGGCTGCGTTTGGTAGTACCGCCGGTATTTTCAATTTGGTTGCGCACTTTCAAATATACGCCGGGGCCGGTGCTGGAAGCAATTGACTGCCTGATAAAGCCTTCCTCGCCGGGATCCAGGTCAATACCGGCCCTGATCCTGGTGTCGTGATTGGGGAGAATATGTTCTGTCAGAATCCTGATGTTCCCTTTAGCCTCACTAAAGCTGTCGATTGTTTCAATCCGCAGGTTGTCAAAGTAATTGTTTATCGATCTCATTTCGGCGGCAAATTCTTCGCCTGTCATGCCCGGTGTAGCCTGTTTTTTAGCATTAAGCTCGGCTATAGCCTGTTCGCGTCTGCCCTCAATGTGAGCCAGGGCTTCTTGTTCCATTTGGGCTATTCTGGTGGCATAATCAGGATCAGTCTTTCCTCTAATATAAAGACTGATATTGACTTTTTCTTCGATGGAGCCAAATATTATATTGTTAGTATCATCATCGATTTGGAGGTAATCTTTGTATCGTACGGCATGAACGTCATGATTGCCGAATACTTCTCCAAACCCGCGAATAAAAAAGGAGGCTTTGCCAAAATCAAAATCAACTTCTTTTTCATGAAAGATGTTCCCAATGTACCTGAAGCCGGTGCTGGTTCGCTTGTAGTCATAATCCTGTCCGACCGCAGGCAGGGTAGCGGCAAAAGCAATAACCAAGGCCAATGCAATACCTATAAGAACTTTCTTTTGCATAAAACGGGCACGTCCCTTCCTTTAAAATCTGGTTGAGATGTTATTTCCAGCCTCACCTCCTGAAAGGGTTCTTAAAAAAATGGTCGGAGCGACTGGATTTGAACCAGCGACCTCTTGACCCCCAGTCAAGCGCGCTACCAAGCTGCGCCACGCCCCGATGCTAATTAAAATGCTATGCAATTCTTAATTCATTTTAATGCAAGGTTTAAAAAAAGTCAACAACTGCGACATACTCATCATTCCGCATTTTGCTCTATGCAGGACTGACCGATGCCATAGCGAAATATACATCTCAGGGGGTTTAAGTATTAATATGATCGAATTATTTACGATGGCAATTGCTTATTTATTGGGATCATTTCCTACAGCCTATATCCTGGGCCGTTTATTCAAGAAATTCGATATACGCGAATTTGGTTCCGGCAATGTTGGAGCCGTGAATATTTACCGGGCTGCAGGCTTCATTCCGGGCGTGTTGACCGTCTTGATTGACATTGCCAAAGGGGCCCTGGCGGTGGGGATGGCCATAAACTGGAGTGAAAATCCTCTGGTAGTATTTATGGCCGGTTTACTGGTCCTCTTAGGGCATAATTACAGTATTTTTTTAAGGTTTAAAGGGGGGAAAGGCCTTGCTACCGGGCTTGGAGTTCTAATCGCTTTGTCACCCTCAACCATACCCTTTATTCTTCTGACCGCTGTTGTTTTAACCATCCTGTTGAAAGACACTAATACGGCTTTCGGCAGTTCAGCTTTGAGCATCCCTGTGATCCTTTTATTCCAGTACCAGCAGCTGGCGTGGGTCCTGTTTGGATTGGCACTGGCCGCAATTATCATAGTCAAGCATGGGCCAGATTATCGGGCTTACCGGGAAGGCCGCCGGAAACTCGTTTAATATTACTTCAAATCGGGAACTTCTTGCATGTTTATATCTTGAAATTACTATAAAGCTGCCCAAAATTAATCCCGGCGACAACCTGATTATTGTAGCGATTGTAAAGCTGGCGGTTTCCTTCTACCAGGTGGGATGATTTGATGCCGTGAGAAATTGAAAGAAATGTTTCTATGTAGGCCGCCAGCTGATCGCAGGCTTTGATTAGCTCCCCGTCCAGGGGAGAATATTGATCATGGTTGAAGTCCCGGCTTATTTCTTCAGAGCTTATAAACCTGATCCGGTTGTTTTCAATTATCTTGCAGGCAAATTCATTTTCAGTAAAGTATCGTAACTCATCGTGCCACTCTGCAGGAAGCAGGGGAAATATTCTTTCTTCAAGCTGCCTGTGTTCAATATCCTTGATTATTTTTTCAAGCCCGGCCACGGATCTTTTTACCGGAGAGACAATGTCCCTGGTCAGCACTTCAGGCAAATCATGGAAAAGGGCCGCAAAATAATTATTGTAAAGCCTTTTTGGGCAGGCTCTAATTTCAAGAGAACAGAAATAGCTCATCATGGCTACGATCAACATGTGTCCCATGACCGATGTTTTTGGCACCCGCGGGGACTGAGCCCAACGCTGTTGAAAACGGAGCTGGCCGACCAGATCTAGAAAATTGCTTGTTTTTTTACCCAAAGCTAATTTTTGTACTCCGGCCAGATCATAATGTTCTTCGATCTGATTGGCAATGGCCGCTTTTGTTTCCTCCAAACCGTATAGGCCTTCATTAAGACGGTATATGATCTTGAATTCCCAGTTGGTGGCCAGATAGTGGGCTGCCTGCAGGATCCTCTTTTCTAAATTGGCCCTTCCCGAAAGCCTGAAATACTGATCCATCTTTTCAAGGATATCTGTCTGCAGGTCACGGAGGCCGGGAATTTTGCTTTCAAGTTTCTCCAGCACCCAACTGTTCAACTGCTCGCCTTTCTCAGCCATCAACCTGTAATACACCGGAGGCTTGATATCGGTCAGCACAATACGGTGCAGGAATTCAAATAGCCCCCCTTCGATCAGGCGCTGCCATTCAAACTTTATCCCATGATCCGCTTCTTCAATTTTTGCCAGGACATAGGCGTAAACCATTTTATGGGCCTGTTTGTCAAGCTCTGTAAAGTGATCCGGCCTGATATGATCGTTCCAACGCTGAATGCTGGCCGCTTCAAACAATAATTCAAGCAGTTCTTTCCTTAGCACGAGAAATCAACCTTTCCTCCCCAGTTTCGATTCCGTTCCTTTTAAAAGGCGCCCAATGTTTTCGTGATGGCGGATTACAACCAGCAAGGCTGCTGCCAGGCCAAATACTAGATAAGGCAGGTCAAATCCTAATAACAAAAAGATAAGGGGCAAAAGTAGCATCGAAGTAATAGAACCCAGGGAAACATAACGGGTTAAAAAAACAATTAACAGAAAACATACCAGCACGATCAGGGTAACCCAACCGGAAAGGGCAGCCAGAACCCCGATCGAAGTGGCTACCGCTTTCCCTCCCCTAAACCTGAGATAGATGGGAAAGCTATGGCCGAACATGGCTAAAAACCCGGCGCTAAGATAAACGGCGGGTATATCACTGACGGCCCTGGCTAACAAAACGGGTAAAAGTCCCTTGCCTAGATCGAGAATAAATACAGGCAGGGCTGATTGCCAGCCGTAAACCCTGAGGACATTGGTGGCTCCAATATTACCGCTGCCAAAATCTCTTATGTCCGTTTTATGAAACAGTTTAGTCATGATATAACCGAAGGGGAGCGAACCTACCAGGTACGCTGCAAGTACGATTAGATAAGCCATGATTTAATCGCCTCTCCTCTCTCTTTTTCTAAATATTATCTTTAGAGGGGTTCCTTTAAAACTAAAAGCTTCACGCAGGCGGTTTTCCAGGTAGCGGCGATATGAAAAATGGATTAATTCCGGTTCATTGGCAAAGAAAATAAATTTTGGAGGTTTGACCTCCGGCTGGGTAGCGTAAAATATTTTGATTCTTTTACCCTTTACCGGCGGAGGTGGGTTAACGGCAAGAGCATCTTCCAAAAGCTCGTTCAAAAGAGCGGTAGGCACTCTCTTGTGTTGTTCCTGCCACGTTTGCATGACCAATGGAAATAATTTATTCAATCGCCAGCCGCTGAGGGCTGAAACAAAAAGATATGGCGCATACGAGGCAAAATTGAATTTTCGTTCCAGGTCGGCTGTGAATATTCGGCGGGCATTTTCCCGGTCCAGGACCAAATCCCATTTGTTTACAACAATAACCAGGCCTTTTCCGGCTTCATCTACATAACCGGCCAGTTTTTGATCCTGTTCAGTTATGCCGCTTTTTCCATCAATTAGAAGCAGGGCTATGTCCGCCCGCTGGACAGCTTTCAATGAGCGGAGGACACTGTAATATTCCACTGATTCCTTAATCTTGCTTTTGCGCCTTATCCCAGCGGTATCGATTAAAAGGCATGGTTGATCTTTATAAGTTAGAAAGGTATCCACGGCGTCTCTGGTTGTGCCGGGCTGCTGGCTGACCACAACCCGCTCTTTACCTAAAAAAGAATTGATCAGGGATGATTTGCCCACATTGGGTCTTCCGATAACCGCAATTTTTAAGAGCTCTTCCAAATCGGACCTTTCTTGATCAGGGACCGGGGGCAGCTTCTCGTAAACTAAATCTAGAAGATCGCCAATTCCCCGTCCATGCGATGCCGATAGGGCTAACGGTTCGCCAAACCCAAGCCTGTAAAAATCATAACGATCCTTTTCTTTGGAGAGGGTATCAAGCTTATTGATGACCGGGAGAACAATTTTTTCACTACGCCTTAGCATATCAGCTATTTCTTCGTCAAGGGCGGTTAAGCCCTCTTTTCCGTCCATCAAGAAAATAATAATGTGTGCTTCTTCGATGGCCAGACTGACCTGCCTCTGGACCTGGGTGGTTATTTGGTCCTCTTTCCCAAAGGTAATGCCTCCGGTGTCAATCACGACCATGTCCCTTCCCCTCCAGTCAAATAAACCGTAGAGGCGATCCCTGGTAACACCCGGCATTTTTTCTTCAATAGCAGTCCTGGCAGCTGTAAGCCGGTTAAAAAGGGTAGATTTCCCCACATTGGGACGCCCTACGATGGCAATTATACTGTCGCTCAACTGCCTGCCCTCCTTTTTAATTGATTTTTCCTTCCGCCTGCCATTTCTACTATTAAGTCTAATAATTCCCGGGGACCGCTTACCTTCCGGACCGGAACCTGCAGGCTCTTTTCCAGATCGCAAAGCTTTAAGTCATCTAGAAACATGGTGCTGTTTTCCTTCAGTAATATATCAGGTACAATTACCACATCACCGGCCTCTTTTCCTTCCAGGGTTGATAACAGATCGCTTCCTGTCAGCAAGCCGCTCACTGTTACCTGCTCACCAAAAAATAGGTTTTTGGCGAAAACAGTCTTTATTGTCAAATTACCGATCCTCTTAAAAACATCGTTCATTTTTAGCAGCTGGGGTTTTGCAGCTAAACCCGAAACTATGGTGACAGATAAAGGACGGGACAATTGAGTTATTCCACTGCCAGTAACTTCTTTTAATTGTTCCAAAAATTGCCTTGCCAGCCCAACTCCGTTTTCTAATTGCGGATAACCTTCATACTCGTAATCCTCGGGCAGGGGTAGATGGGCCAGATTATAAAATTCATCAGCCAGGAATACAAAACGACTGCCTCGTTTTTCTAAAAAATATTTTTGCAGTGCTGAGATTTGCTTGATCAGCTTTTCCGCTGAGGCAGCATTAAATCTTTTAAGTTGAGCAAGCCCATGGCGGTAGCGGGTCAACCCGACCGGGACGAGGGCTATGCTAAGGATTCCCTTTCCCAAACCGTCCAGGTCCCTGATCGTACGCTTCATTTCTTCTCCGGTATTATACCCCGGGCAGAGCACTATCTGGGCATGAATACCTATTCCGGCCGCAGCAAGTTTCTTTAGGTTTTCAAGCCCCCTTCCGGCTCGTTTTGAATTGAACATAACCTCTCTTAAATCCGGGTTTGTGGTATGGACCGAAACATAAAGCGGACTAAGCTGAAGCCTTTTTACTCTTTCAATCTCTTCATCGGTCATCCGGTTTAAAGTAATAAAATTGCCATAGAGGAAAGAAAGGCGATAATCATCATCTTTAACATAAAGCGCTTTTCTTAAACCGGACGGATTTTGCTCAACAAAGCAAAAAATGCACCTGTTTTGGCAGTGCTGAAGGCTGGAAATAGTGGGCGGATCAAAACGCATTCCCAGGGGGGCAGAGGCAGGCTTGTGGATTTTTATTCTGCGCAGGTATCCTTCTTCCGTCATCATAAGAAGACGGAGGCTGGTATCAGATTCAATGATCCTGTAATCGATGATATCACCGATATCCTGGTTGTCAATTTTTAGCAGCCTCCAGCCTGTTTTGATACCGGCTTTTTCCGCCGGAGAACCGCTTGCAATATAATCCACTAAATGGCCCTTGTATCCGGTCATAACCATCCTCTTTTCAGCCCCGATCAGTTCCAGAATGATCAAAGCTTGAATCTAAATAATGAAGTAAAAAGGACGAACGAATAGTCCGTCCTTTTTACTTTTTTCTTCTATATGTATATGTTTATTATATTAGATTCACGATAAATAAGTTACTCCGCTTTCCGTTCAACTTCCTCTTGTTCCGGGCCTTGATCATCTGACTCAGCTTCCGCAGCCTCATCCCGCTCTTCCAAGCTTTCTTCAACATCAACTGCTGCTTTAGCGTCTTCTTCGTTTATATCCTGTCCTTTAGCATCGAGATCGGTTTGGCCTTCCTTCTCATCGGTTGTCGATTCGGCTGGGATTTTTTCAGCTTCACTTGCTTCAGATGATGCTTCATCGGTTATTTCTGCTAATCTTTCTGCTTCGCTTTCTTCGTTAGCTAATTCCGAATTCTCCTGATCAAAAAGATCGCCAAAAACATCACCCAGGGTAACGCTGCCGTCTTCTGTTTCATCAGTTTCAGTTTGCCCTGAAACCACGGATGTTCCTCCTGCTTCTTTGACACTGAGGCTAATCCGTTTTGCTTTTGGTTTGACTTCGATGATTTTAACATCTACCTCTTGACCTTCACTGATAATCTCTGAAGGATGGTTGACATGATAATCCGCCAGTTGAGAAATATGAGCCAGGCCTTCCACGCCAGGTTTTATTTCAACGAAAGCACCAAAATTAACAAGGCGGGTAACTTTACCGGTAATAATCTGGCCGCTTTCCAGTTCTTCGACAGCCCGGGTCCAGGGGTCGGGCTGGGTTTTCCTGATACTTAAGCTGATTCTTTCTTTATCGGGGATTACTTCGAGCACTTTTACTGTAACCTGCTCCCCGTTGCTTAAAACTTCACTTGGATGGCCAACTCTTTCCCAGGCCAGTTCGGAAATATGGACTAATCCGTCAATATTTCCCACATCTACAAAAGCGCCAAAATTAGTAAGCCGCTTAACAGTCCCGGTAATGGTGGAGCCTACTTCCAATGAATTAAGGGTTTCTTCTTTCTTCTTAGATACTTCCTCCTCAAGGATTTTTTTACGGCTTAGGATAATTTTACCTTTTTCATGGTTAAATTCCAGCACTTTAAATTTAAGAGTTTGCTCTTTAAATTCATTAAAATCAGGGATATACCTGATATCAACCAGTGAGCCGGGCATAAAGCCTTCGATGCCTGATCCTAGATCAATAACCAGGCCTGCTGAAACAACCTGCTTGACTTTTCCTTCCAGGGCAATATCTTCATTATGAGCCTCTTCGATCTCTTTTAAGCGTTTATCCCTGGCCAGTCTTTTATGAGAGACGATGACTTTGCCCTCCTGTTCATCTGTTTCCAGGACGGTTACCTCGATATCATCTTCGGGGGCAAAAACATCCGCTAATCCCTTTCCCTGGTCAAGATAAACTTCTGCAATAGGAAGTACAGCCTCGGTTTTAGCGCCGATATCAACGAAAACCTCTTCCTCGGTAACCCTTGCTACCTTTCCGGTAACCTGTTCTCCAACCTGGGCTACCTTGACTTCAACATCGAAGTCAAATTGTTCCTCGTTTCTTACATCCAAATTCTCGTTTTCCATTCTCTCCACGACCTCCTTAATCGTCCACGGGGGAGTTGACGCTCCGGCTGTAACGCCGAATATTTCATACTGACTTAGAAATGATTGTGACAACTCCCGAGCATTATTAATCCGGCAGGATGGTTTTAACTGCCGGCAGCAATCATAAAGGGCCTTTGTATTGGCGCTGGATTCGCTGCCAACTACTACCAGCGCATCGACCCTTTGTGCCAAGTTTATGATTTCTCCCTGCCTGAGTCTTGTTTCCGGGCAAAGCGTATTATAGACCTGCCCGGCTGGGTTTTTTTCTTTAAAAATCTTTTTTACATTTTTATATAATTCCGGGTCACTGGTGGTTTGAGCAATCAAACCGGCGGGCGGCTCAATAACCAGGTTTTCAAGCTCATCCAGAGAAGATACGACCCGGGCCTCACCACCGGCCCAGCCGATTAGCCCTTTTACCTCGGGATGTTCGGCATTGCCGAAAATAATAATTTTATAACCATGCTGGCGCAGCTCGGCAGCCTTCTTCTGGACACGCTTAACCCGGGGGCAGGTTAAATCAATGATGGCAATGTTACTCATATTATAAAGCTTCTGTAGCATTTCCGGAGTTACTCCGTGAGTCCGGATTGCTAAAAATGAACCTTTTGCATCACCCGGATCGTCCACCGATATGATCGAACGTTGTTTCAAGTAGTCGACTACATCTTCATTGTGGACCAGGGGGCCAAGGGTTGAACCGCTGCCATAAAGAGCAGCTTGATCCAAAAGATGGTTGATTGCTCTGTTGACCCCGGAACAAAATCCGGCTTTCTCTGCCAATATAACCTGCACATGATCACTCCAACCTGAGAAACAGCAGCTGCTATTTTTTTAATATACTAATCAATTGGCTTCATAGGCAGGAAGCAAATTCCTGATGTGCCCCATGATATGGTAACTCATTGCTTCCAGCTGAGCCTTTTTATCCTCTTTATGGTTGTAATTTAGAGGAGGCAAAACAAAGGGCGGTCCTATATAAACATTTAGCGGCTTAAAAAGGCGATATGGCCCGGCTATGGCAATCGGCAAAATTGGCACGCCGCTGCGAACGGCGATCAGGGCGGCTCCGTTATAAGGCTTTTGTAGCTTTCCACTTTTACTTCGCGAACCTTCAGGGAATAGCCCCAATACCTCTCCGTCGTTTAAAAGCTGATAAGCTTTTTTAAAAGCAGCATGATCGGCATCTTTCCGGTTTAAAGGAAAAGCGCCCACATTACGCAGCAGGTAAGCAAATATGAAATTATTGAAAAGTTCTTTTTTGGCCATAAAATGCACTCTGTACGAAGCGGGAATCGAAATTCCTATCACGACGGGATCCCACATACTCAAATGATTCGAACAAATAATAAATGGTTTGCGCCCGGGGATATTCTCTCTGCCGTGTACTTTCGTCCGGTATGTAAATTTCATTACAATAAGATAAAACATACGGACAATATGATATAGCATAATTTTCACCTGGCTTTTTCAAGACGCTTTACTTTGGACTATGTTTACAATTTTATCTACAACCTCATCGAAAGACATATCGGTGGTGTCTATGACTATGGCATCGGGCACCCTGATCAGCGGAGAATCTGCTCTCCCGGAGTCAATGACATCCCTGTTTTTTATTTCTGCCATGACTTCATCTTCTGCCAGGACATTACCTTTCTCCAGCTGTTCTTGTCGGCGCCGCCGGGCCCTTTCGGCAAGAGATGCATCAAGATAAAACTTAAAATCGGCATCGGGCATTACCCTGGAAGCAATGTCCCTACCTTCCATGACAATCCCTCTTGATTCTTCTGCGATTTCCCTTTGCATATCTACCAACCATCGGCGCACTATGGAAATAGCAGAAACAGGAGAAACCAGCTTGTTTACTTCGGCGATGCGAATGTCATTGGTAACTTCTTTGCCGTCAAGAAAAACTCCCTGCTTATCGCTAAGTTTGATCACGGTCCGGTTTAAAACTGCTTCGATACTTTTAAGATCTGATATATCGATATCTTCATAAATGAATTTCAAAGTAATAGCCCTGTACATAGCGCCTGTATCAAGGTATTTCAAATCCAGGCGGCGCGACACCTCTCTGGTAACTGTGCTTTTCCCGGCTCCGGCCGGTCCATCTATGGCGACTTTTGGATAACCATTATTTTTCTGCTTTTTCATAAATTAGTTTTCCCGCAACTTAATTGTTTCTTTCAGATAAATATGCTTGATATGCTCCTGTTTACGGCTTGTATTCACTAACATCATAATACGGATGCATTTATCCAGTGAATCCGGCACGTCAATTTCAACCTGGCAAAATAGGGGAACTTTCCACCAACCCATCTCCCGGGCAGCTTTGGCCGGAAAAGCGCTGTTTAAATCAGGCGTAGCGGAGAAAAAAATGGCTGCTATATCCCCGGTATCAATATAATTTTCATTAATTATTTTTTCCAGCACATCCCGGGTCGCGGAAATAATCTCTTCGGCGCTGTTGTTTTCAACTATTGTTGCGCCCCTTATACCCCGGGTTTGCTTTACTGGATCGGTCACTTAATTTCTCCCTGGAGATCAAAATTTTTGATCACGCGGTTCTTCAATAAAAGCATAACCATTCTCTCATTAAAGCTCATAATTTGCAAGGTTAACGGAGTATTTAGAGTTTTACCAGGCGATAGAGTTCTTTAATTTCCTGGTCTGTGAGAAAGCGGTATTCTCCCACTGGCAAGCTGGCGCATTTTAGAGTCGCAAATTCTGTTCTGTGCAATCTTACCACAGGATGGTTTATAGCTTTGCACATTTTCTTAACCTGCCTTTTTTTCCCTTCTATGATGGTTATTTCTAGATCAGCATAGTTCTTTTTGCCGGAGCTATTCACCACCTTAACTACGGCCGGGGCCGTCACTGTGCCATTTATAAGTAGACCTGTTCTCAAATTCTCCAGGGCTTTTGGGCCAGGTATACCCGAAACGCGGGCCAGGTATTTTTTTTTAATTTCATAACTGGGATGGGTCAAGCGATGAGACAAGTCTCCGTCGTTAGTCATGATCAACACTCCGCTGGTATCGGCATCGAGCCTGCCAACCGGATACAACCGTGTATCTAAGTCTTTAACCAGATCCAAAACTGTAGGGCGATTATGGGTATCTTGGACTGTAGAAATGTATCCGGGAGGCTTATGCAGCAGGATGTAAATTTTTTGCTCAGGTCCGTTTAATATTTTACCATTTACTGTTATGGTATCATTGTTTTCTACATCAGCCTGGGGCACATTGACAGTTAAACCATTCACCCTAACCCGGCCCTCCCTGATCATTTCTTCAGCCCGGCGCCGCGAAGCGACCCCGGCCCTGGCCAGGTATTTTGCCAGCCTCATATTAAAACAACCACCTTAATACATCAGCTTAACTGATCATCTGAGCAATCCGCAGGGGGATTATTGCCTTCTTTTACGGAGAAAACTTATTCTCATCAAATTCATTAGCTGCCTGTTCTTCTTCCGCATTTTCTTCTGTTATTTCCAGTTCTGGAAGATCTCCCAGATCTTTCAAACCAAAATATTTTAGAAAATCAGCGCTGGTAACATATAAAATAGGCCGTCCGGGCCCTTCTTTACGGCCGCTGATTCTAATAAGCTTCCGCTTTAACAAATTGTCCAGAACATGTTCGCACCTAACACCACGAATTGATTCAATATCAATTCGGGTCACCGGTTGCTTATAAGCAATTATGGCCAAAACTTCCAGGGCAGCATTGGAGAGGTTACTGGAAACCTCTTCGCTGAAAGCCTTTTCCAGGAGAGGGGCGAGTTCGGGACGGGTTCCCATCCGGTAACCTGCCGCAGTTTCAAAAACCTGCAGGCCGCGACCTTCAGAAAAAAGTTCTTCCTCCAGCTCAAGAACCCTTTTATAAGCCTCCTCGGGCGTAGTTGAAAGGACTTTGGCTATCTTGTCAGTCTTGACTGGTTCCTCGCTTAAAAAAAGCAGGGCTTCAACCACCCTCTTCTGCTGTTCCTTTTCCAATTTCCCACTCCTTCGGAAATTCCTTTTTTAGCGAAACCAGGATTGAACCAAAAGGCTGATCCTGTAAAAGGTTGATTTTTCTTTGTCTTGACATTTCAAGCAGGGCTATAAAAGTGATTATAATTTCCCATAAACCTGAACCTGTCACGAATTCTTTCATTGGGAGGGCCTTTTGAGATTTTTCAAGAACAGAATAGATATAATCAGTCTTCCTGGCGATAACATAGTCTTCTACTGCGCTAAAAGCCGGCACGTATTCTTTTTGCGCCGCAATCTTGGCAAACCGGTGCATAATATCACTGAGATGATGGGCTCCTTCCCAGATGGTATAAACCGATTCCTGCCGGGTAAAAACCATTACTTTCTGTCCGCCGGTAGATCTCAGAAAAACCTTTTTCTGATCCTCTTCGATCTGCTGCAAATGATGTGCGGCTTTCTTAAAAGTGCGGTACTCTTCCAGGCGCATAAAAAGTTCTTCGGCGGTGTTGATTTCAAAAAGCTCGTCGTCTTCCTGATCCACCACAGGGGTGCGGGGCAGTAAAAGTTTTGATTTTAAGCGCAGCAGTGTTGCGGCCATGACCANGAACTCACTGGCAATTTCCAGGTTTAATTCTTTCATTGACTGGAGGTAAGCCAGGTATTGTTCAGTGATCTCCGCAATTGAAATAGCCCAGATATCGACTTCCGCTTTTTTGATTAAATGAAATAGGAGGTCAAAAGGACCTTCAAAAACAGGAAGCTTAATTTTATATCCTGTCTGTTCTTCCATCGTAACCCCTTATCCTGGAATTATACGGCCGGTAAATTGATAGGGAAACCGTTTGAGGATCATTACTTAAGTCCCAGGTGTTCCGAAACCTGGCGCATCTTACTTTCTGCCTGTTCCCCGGCTTTAATGGCCCCTCTTTCCAGCATACCATCAAGATATCCCTCTTCACCGGTCAATTCACGGTAACGTCTCTGCAGTGGGCGCAGGCTTTCAATCACCACTTCAGCTACCTGTTCTTTCAGGTCTTTATAAGACTTGCCGGTAAAATGATTTTCGATCTCTTCCTTGCCCTGGTCTGTTAAAAGCTGGTAGATAGTAAGAAGGTTGTAAATACCGGGGCGGTTTTCATCGAACCTGATATCCCGCAGTGAATCAGTGGTGGCTTTTTTAACTTTCTTCATGATTTCTTCGGGAGTGTCGAGCAGGAAAATCGAGTCCTCCTTTTTTTCTTCACTTTTGCTCATTTTTTTCTCCGGGTTGGAAAGCCCCATTACCCGGCCCCCTACCGGCGGTATATGAGCCTCAGGAAGGACAAATACTTCACCATAGCGATAATTAAAACGCTGAGCAATATCCCGGCAGAGCTCAACGTGTTGTTTCTGGTCTTCTCCCACCGGGACCATGTGGGTGTCATATAATAGAATATCAGCCGCCTGCAGGACAGGATAATCAAAAAGTCCAACGCTTACTTCTTCTTTTTGTTTTTCCGATTTTTCTTTGAACTGGGTCATGCGGTGCAGCCATCCCATCGGGGTAATGCAGTTCAAAATCCAGGCCAATTCAGAATGAGCTTTAACATCCGATTGGATAAAAACTACCGAATTATCGGCCTCGATCCCCGCAGCAAATAATAGTCCTGCCACTTCCCGGATTTTAGCCCTCAGCGTGGAGGGATCCTGGGGAACGGTTATGGTGTGCAGATCAACTACGCAAAAATAGTTATTGTAGTCATATTGCATTGCCGCCCAGTTGCGGATTGCCCCCAGATAATTCCCCAGGTGCAGGGATCCGGAAGCTTGAATACCTGAAAATACAGTCATTTTTTCCATCTACTAGTGTCCTCCCTGTAGAAGTGTACCCTGGTTACAAACCCGGTATGTATTGAATTATTGTTTCGTATATTAGCAGCACAAACCTGGCCAGGGGAAAGATAATTGTTCCAAGCACCCCCGTTACAATCAGGCCTATCAGGATCAGCGGCGCATACCGTTCCAGCTGGCGATAGATACCAAGATGAGTATCAGAAAGAAATGACATCAGGATCTTAGAGCCATCCAGGGGCGGGATCGGCAGCAGGTTAAACAGGGCCAGGTAAACGTTAATCAAGATCAATTGCTGAAAGAAATCAACGATCAGGTAAGAAGAATTTGTGCCGCCAAATGTGATCAGGCCTGCGCTTAACAAAACCCTGAAAAGCAAAAGGCTGATAAAGCCAAAGACCAGGTTGCTCATCGGGCCGGCAAATGATACCCAGCGCAGCCCCGAACGGTAGTTGTTGAAATTCAGCGGATTGATTGGGACCGGTTTAGCCCACCCAAAACCGACCAGGAGGATCATCAATGAGCCAATAGGATCAAGGTGATTTATGGGATTAAGGTTCATCCTGCCCTGCCTCTCCGCTGTGGCATCACCAAAATGGTACGCCATGCGGGCATGAGCAAATTCATGAACCGTGATCACGATCAGTAAAACAGGGATCCGCAATGCAATAGTTACAGGATCTAAACCTAGCAATTTTCTAGTTCCCCTTTCTTTTTTCAACTTCCAGGTAATTATTCACAAAATCAAGCTCTTCCTGGGGGGTTCGGACTTCCCCGTCTAAAACTGCTTCTTTCAGGCTGTCAATAATTTTTTGATAGTGCGCCCCGGGTTCAAGCCCCATTTTTTTCAAATCGCCGCCTTTTAATCTGGGTTGGATGTACTTAAGCGCTTCCATATATACTTTCAGGTGATCCCTGCTTGTTTTAGTGTCAGCCAAAGCATAAGCCAGTAAAATAGTTTCCACTGAAAGCGATTCCAGGCAGCTAACTACAGCGCTCGGGTTTAGAGCTTCCCGGTTTAACTCCTTCAAAACTGCGGGAACTTCCCGGCAGGCATTTAAAACTATCGATGCCCTTTCTCTTGATAAATGCAGTTTCCTTATTATAGCAAACCTATCGACAGATTCCAAACCGAACATCAGCCCGCCGAGATAGACAAGCTCTTGATCAGGCTTTTTCTTCCAGTCCCGCTCTCCGGCCCACTGAAGGATTTCTTCAATCCTGGACAACAGCTGCCATGTTTCTTGATTGAGCCTGGCCCGGGGGTAAAGAAAGGGTAATAATTTGAGCTGATCTAAGCGTTTTAATACTTTTAGCGGAGAAGGTTCTTTATAAATCAATCTCAATTCCTGGTTTAAACGTTGACGGCTTACTTTCTCAAGCAATTTTCCTTCCACGGCATTATGAATCAAATCCAGTGTTTCAGGTTCTATCCTAAAGTCATAACGCTGTTCGAAACGTATAGCCCGCAATATCCGGAGTGGGTCGTCAACAAAACTGAGATTATAAAGAACGCGAATGACTTTATCTTTTAAATCTTTGCGTCCGTTATAATAATCATATAAACATCCGAAATCATCAGCTCCCAGAGAACAGGCCATGGTATTTATTGTAAAATCACGCCGAAATAAGTCGTTTTTTAAACTCGAGCTCTGGACCTGGGGCAGGGCTGCAGGAGAGGGGTAATATTCTTTTCGGGCTGTTACCAGGTCCAGCCTCAGACCGTCTTCAAGGTAAAGGGATGCCGTCCCGAATTGTTCAAAATGCCTTACTTTACCGCCCAGCAGTTTCTGCAGTTTGAAGGTGAAAGGGATGGCACCACCGATTACTACAAAATCAAAATCTTTCTCCGGTGGGTGCCGGAGCAGCAGATCCCTGATTGTGCCTCCCACCAGGTAAATTTGAGTTTTTTCCCGGTAGGCCAGCTGCCTGATCTGCAAAAGCAGCTTCTTGAACCTGGCCGGTAGTTCCCTGTCAAGCAAACTGCTTAGATTTATTTCATCATCTGCGTTTATATCAAATGGAAGATCTGCCATCTTATCACTGCTGCCGTCAAAATAAGGGCCTGTTTCATTAAGCCGTTCTGATTCCTGGCTTTTTATAGATCTGCCCCTGCTATCCAGGAAATTTAAATGGCGCAGTATGTCGGAGCGGGTAACAATTCCAACCAGCTTTGCTTCCTGATCGACAATGGGGACCCGGCCAATATTGTTTTCAACCATAATCTTCCTAAGTTCAATTAAAGATTCTTGAGGGGATGCCGTTATTAAACGCCGTGACATGAACCCCTTTACAGGGGCATGGCCGAGGTTATTGCGCAATCCTTTTTGTAAATCCCGGCGAGATATAATTCCGGCCAGCTTGCCGTCCTCAATAACCGGGCAGCCTTTGATATTTTTTTCTGCCAGGAGCTGATCCGCTTTACTAAGACTGGTCCTGCTTTCGATCGTAAAGACCGGCTTGGAAGCAGCCTCTCCGGCAGTAATAATGGGAGGAAGATAGTTTTTTAAAAACTCAATTACGATTTTTTTTACTTCTTCCGCTTTCATGTTTTTAAAATGAGCAGTTACCGCTGCCGGATAACCTCTGACATCAAAGGGAGCCATTAATTCCAACAAGTCGAGATCATTATCGCGGGTCCGGGCGGCAAAATATATATTCTCAGTCATTTGGACGATAACTATCGTTAAAGAGGTATCTTCAATATCATCTAAACGCTGGAGCATTACTGAAGCGCCGCTGACATATTCATCAAGCCTGGTAGTGCTAATCATCACCCGGCGCTGATTAAGTTCGTACAGCTCGCTATTTTGAATTAATTGTTCAAGTAAAACTTTCTGGGATTCGCTCAGCGGCGTGCGAAGGTATTCCTGGAGCAGGGTAGTATTAAGGCCTTTTTCCCACAGAAAGGCCAGGGCGCGGGCATCCCGGCTGGTCGTAATCTCATAAGTAAGGCAACCCGTATCCTCATAAATCCCCAGAGCAAACAAGGTTGCTTCGAATTCGGTTAATTCGAGATCCTGTTTTATTATTTCTTCGAGTAAGATGGTAGTGGTAGCTCCAACCGCTTCAATTTTTACATGATCCGCACCAAGATCTTCTTCTCCCGGATGGTGATCGAATATATTGACCTGCCCGGATATTTCGGGAAGATAGCTCCACTTTCCAAGGCGTTCCTTTCGATTTGTATCGATTACATAAAGCGTATCAATTCTGGCCGGGATATCTTTCGGATCGCCCAGAGGCAGCAGGTCACGATATAAATTTACAAAAGGCCGGACGTTTTCCTGCAGGTTTTCAGGCAAAATCACGGTACTTTTAGGAAAAAGTTTTGAGGCGGCGATTACCGCAGCCAGGGCATCAAAATCGCCGTTTTTATGGGTTATTATTAAATTCAATATGCTACCCCCACTTAAATCCTGCTGCGGGGCATTCCATACAACTGATTTTGCTGTTTAGCGTAGTAGAAAAATAAATTAGCTGCAAATTCTGATCAGGCCTTTGCATTAAGCCCGGGGATGGGCTTTGTCATATACTTCCCGGATTTTTTTTCTGGTTATCTGGGTATAAATCTGGGTGGTTGCAATATCGGAATGGCCGAGCATTTCCTGGACCGAGCGAAGATCGGCACCATTTTCAAGCAGATGAGTAGCAAATGAATGGCGAATTGTATGAGGGGTAATATCGCCGTTAATCTTTGATTTAAGGGCATATTTCTTTAATATTTTCCAGAAACCCTGTCGGGTCATGCGATTTCCGTGCTGGTTGACAAATAGAGCTACTTCTCCATTGTTTTTGCATAGTTTGGTCCGAGCTGTGTTCATGTATTGATTGACATAATTAATGGCCATCGAACCGATGGGCACAATTCTTTCCTTCTGACCTTTTCCCCTGCAGCGTAAATAACCCACCTGGGGATCAAAATCGCTCAGGTTAAGACCGATCAATTCTGAAACCCTTATCCCGGAAGCATAAAGCAATTCCAACATTGCTTTATCCCGCAATCCTTTGAGTTCAACCGGCTTTGGTTGTCCAAGCAGGCACTCAATTTCCGCCATAGTTAAAACCCTGGGCAGCTTCTTTTCAATTTTTGGTGATGCCAGCTCCAGGGCTGGATTATTTTCAATAAATCCTTCTGTCATTAAAAAATTGAAAAATGATCTGATGGAAGCTATAGTACGGGAAATAGTGGCAGTGGCACTGTTATTTTTCTTTAATTCGCCTAAAAAATAGTTGATGTCCTCTCTTTTTACCATTTCAGGATTGTTTATTCCCAGCTCATTCATAAATCCGATGAATTTTTTAAGATCTCGGCAATATGATTCCAATGTGTTTTTTGATAAGCCTTTTTCGACGGAGAGATAATTAGTATATTCCTTAAGTTGTTTTTGCATTCCCACGCAATCCTCACCACAATATTTTACTAATGTTCAACTATTCAACGGAGAAATCAAAATACCTGCCAGAAAATCTGCCCAAAAAAAGATTATTGCTTTTTCATCTAGCAGGTTTCCTGAAGCAAGGCATACTGGAGGGCAATAATTGTTTTTCCGTCATCGAGCCGGCCGTCTGCGATCATATCCCGGGCTTGAGATAAAGGGATAGCTTCTACCCTGATGTTTTCATCGGGATCACTGGTTTTGGATGAACCTTTTTTTAAATCTTCAGCCAGGTAAAGATAAACCTTTTCATCACAGAAACCAGGAGAAGTATAAAAATAAGTCAACTCCCTCCATTTGCCGGCTTGGAGACCGGTTTCTTCCACTAGCTCTCGCCTGGCACATTCCAGCGGATCTTCATTCGGCTCAAGCTTTCCGGCCGGTATCTCCAGCAATACACCCCCGGCTGGCTGCCGGTGCTGCCTGACCAGAATTGCCTCATTATTCTCATTAACTGCCAGGATTGCAACCGCCCCGGGATGTTCTACAACTTCCCGGAAAGCAGTTTTACCTCTGGCATCCTTGATCCTATCCTGGCGAACGTTGATTATTTTACCACGATAGAGATAACTGGTTGAAATTGTTTTTTCCTGCAGGCTTTCGTAAATTTTAAGCACCCCTTTATTTTTTCGAACCATCCGGTCCAGCTTATTTTATATTCAAACGGTTGATTTTTTCATAGAGCCAACTACGGCTGATACCCAGGAAACGGGCTGCTTCACTCTTGTTTCCCCCCGCCTTCCGGAGGGCATTGATGATGATTTCCCGTTCCGACTCTTCCCTTTTCCACCTGTAGGCCGGGCCTGCTTTCTCCCATCCCCTGCTTTTGATTACTCTATTATCTTCACCTTTTTCCACTATTTGCTCCCGGTTGTCCCAAATTCTATGTTTAGAACCCTTTTTCCGCAAATGAGGCGGGAGGTGATCAAGTCGGATTACATTTTCAGATGTAAAGTTCATAGCTCTTTCCACCACATTTTCCAGTTCCCGGATATTCCCGGGCCATGAGTAGGCTCGAAAAGTAGCGAGCGCATCGGATGCAATCTCGCTTACCTGCATCCCAAAGATATCATTATATTTTCGCAGGAAGGTGTTTACCAGGGGCAGGATATCCTCGAGACGCTCTCTTAAAGGGAGAATGTGAATCGGTATAACATTAAGGCGGTAAAAGAGATCTTGACGGAATTTACCTTCCTTAACTTTTTGCTCCAGTTCCTGGTTGGTGACCGCTATGAAACGGATATCAACTTTTATGGTCGAAGTCCCGCCGACCCGTTCGAAGGTTTGATCCTGCAGGACCCGCAGCAGTTTGCCCTGCATGGAAAGTGGCATATCACCAATCTCATCAAGAAAAAGTGTTCCCTTATTGGCAAGGTCAAGTTTGCCCTGCTTTCCTCCCGGCTGGGCTCCTGTAAAAGCGCCCTGCACATAGCCAAAAAAATCAGATTCCAGGAGGTTTTCAGGTATGGCGGCACAGTTCACTTTGACAAAAGGGCTATTACAGCGTGGGCTGGACTGGTGAATGGCCTGGGCCATCAGCTCTTTGCCAACCCCTGTCGAATGTCCCTGGGCAGCCTGGCGCGCTTCCTTGATCACGCTCTGCATGGTGGGATTCAGGGTAACTATATCTTCAAAACGGTAGGGCCGATCTCTGAATCGAGCTTTTTTTAGTTCCTGCTGAAAATGGGTTAGCCTGCTGTCCATAGCTTCCAGCCTTCCGGCCAATTCGCGCAGTTCGTCAACCCGCCTGAAACTAATTTTGCCGACGGCTCCCATCAGGCGGCCCTCCCTGATAATAGGAAGGTTGGAGACAACATAGGGCTTGCCCTCGATAAACTGAATGTCGTTTAGCTCAGGGACACCCGTTTTTGCCACTACCTGGAGGCGGCTGTTTTCCAGCAAATTGCTGATCGGTTTTAAAATAACGGCTTTTTCCTTTTTCCTTATGAAGTCCAGAAAAACCCCGTTAACCAGAACAACCTTTCCTTCTTCATTGACTACAACAAGCGCATCATAACCGATATCGAGGACTGCTTTTAAAGTCTGATTGAGTCTTTTAACAGTTTCCATTTCTTGCGCTATTGATTCCAAATCGGTTATATCCTGAAAAATTGCTATTGCCCCGATAACCCGGCCGCCATCAAGAAGCGGAGTTTTATTCACCACGGTTGCAATTTTATGACAGGAATAGTTTGCCCCAATTTCAACATTGCCTTTGTTGAGCACAGCATCCATATCAAAACCGGGCAAAACTTCTTCCAGGGGCCTGTTTTCAACCTTATGATTTTCAATACCAAACAAATGTTCCGCCGAATAATTGACAAAATTGATCCGGCCCATGTCATTTACTGAAACCAGGGCATTATGCATAGCCTGGTACATTGTCTTTAACCTTGTATTTAACATCCTTTCTTCTTTAAACAGTGAAGTGATCAGCTCTACCTTTGTAAAAAGACCGACAGCAGCCTCTGCATCGTCAACTACTACCCCGGTTCCGACCGGAATCCTGTGAACGGCATCGATCACTTCATCATAACTTAAATTTTTACTTATCTTGATGACATTGCGGTTATAATAGGCCTCGACCGGCCAATTAAGACTGCCTCCTGTAAGAAGGGCATCATAAAGGTTGGTTTTGGTAAATATTCCGGCCAAAGAACCATCTTTGTTCAGGACAGGGAGCCCGTCGCGCTGGCTGTTACGTAAGCGCTGGACTGCTGTTTTGAGGCTATCCTCCGGAGACAGAGTAGCAAAATTGCTGGTCATCATATCTTCAAGCCGCATGGTAGACCCTCCAGGGATAAATTATCCTGCCTGCTGCTCCTTAAAGCGGCGGGCCCTTTCCAGGACACTGTCGACATGTTTCAGGCTGACCTGATCAATTCCTGATCCGTCAAGCATCCGGGCCAGCTCTTCCCGTCTTTGCCCGGCATTGAGCAAGGACGCTCTTGTTAAAGTCCTTTCATCGACTGTTTCCTTGTAGAGACTGTAATGGGAATCGGCCATAGCGGCAATTTGGGGGCTGTGAGTAACACATAAGACCTGGTGATGCTTCGACAGGTGGGCCAGTTTTTCTGCAACCGCCTGAACAGTCTTTCCTCCAATACCGGCATCAACTTCGTCAAAAATCAGGGTTGGCACCAGGTCCTGCCTGGCCAGGATCGTTTTGAGGGCAAGCATAACCCGGGATACTTCACCACCGGAAATAATTTTGGTCAGGGGTTTGACACTTTCCCCTCGGTTGGCGCTGAACATAAATTCTACCTGATCTATTCCCCGGGCTGTTAATTCTTCTTTTTCGGTAACCCGGATTTCAAACCGGGCATCGGGCAAAGCCAGCTCCTTGAGGCATTCCTCAAGAAGAAATTCGATCTTTTGAGCCGTTTCCTGCCGCATTTCACGCAGGCGCATACTTTCGTCAATCATCTGCTCTTCTAATTCCTTAATTTCTTTTTCCAATCTTTCAGCCACTTCTTCGCTGTTTTTCAACCATTCCATTTCCTTCTCTACCCGGGAAGCAAAGTCTAAAATTTCTTCAATTGAGGATCCATATTTGCGTTTTAAGCTCGAAATCAGGTTCTGCCGTTCCTGGATCGCATTAAGTTCCGCCGGGTCAAATTCAAAACCGGACTGGTAGCCGCGCAATTCATGGGAAACTTCTTCCAATTGGGCCGCTGCGCTTTCTATTAGGTCAAGCAGCGGGCCTAAATTTTGATCGATTCCGGCTGCTTCACCAAGGAGTTTTTTTGCATTATTGAGCCGGTCAATGACCGCCGGATGCATTCCTTCCTCGCTGCCTTCATAAAGATCTGTATAGGCTCCGCTGGTCAGGTTCCATAATTTTTCTGCATTGGCAAGCACTTTTTCACGGGCAGCCAGTTCTTCATCTTCACCCACCCGCAGGTTAGCTTTTTTGATTTCATTAAGCTGGAATTCGTATATATCAAGACGCCTTTCTCGCTCGCCCCTGCTGCTGCCCAGTGAAGAGATCTGTTTCTGCAGTTTCTGTTTATTTTTGGAAAGTTCTTCAAGCTTGTTTCGGGAAAAGCTGACTTTTTCGCCACCGAAGGAATCCAACAGTTCCAGGTGTTCTTCAGGCCGCAGGAGGGATTGGTGCTGGTGCTGTCCGTGCAGATCGATCAGGTACTTGCCAATTTCTTTTAGAAATGAAATCGGAACCGCCCGTCCGTTAATCCGGGCCACACTGCGTCCACTGCTGTAGATCTCCCGCGCCATGATCAGCTCATTATCTTTCTCGATCCCGGCCTTTTCCAGAAGAGAGTCCAGGTCATCCTGGCGGGTGATGCCACAGCAGACTAACCCTTCTACATATGCACTATTCTGACCCTGACGAACCTGCTCCACGGCAGCTCTCTCGCCAAGCAGAAGGTTGATTGCTCCGATTACAATCGATTTGCCTGCCCCGGTTTCTCCGCTAAGCACATTCAATCCGGAATCAAAGCTAAAGCTAAGATCTTCAATTAAAGCGAAATTAGAAACCCGCAGCTCTAAAAGCATGCAGACCTTCCTCCTCTGGATTTATGGCTTTAACTTTTGATGCAGCAGTCTGTAAAAGGAGTTTTCATGAAAACAGACCAGCTTGACTTTTTGTTTTGCCCGGCAAACCATAATTCGATCATCATCCTCAAGAGCGAAGCGGACCTGCCCGTCGACAGTAAGAACCACCTGGACCTGGCGGGAATCGACCTTTAAACTCATTGTATCTGTACCGTCTACAATAACCGAGCGGTTATAGAGGCTGTGGGGGCATATAGGTGTGATTACAAAAAGTTCCATATTCGGGTTGACTATCGGCCCGCCGGCTGAAAGGGAGTATGCTGTCGAGCCTGTGGGCGTGGCGATAATTACACCGTCTCCTGAATAGCTTTCCATGAAATCATTATTGATAAATGAATCAACTTTAATATTACGGGAGAAAGGCCCGCGGGCCACAACTATGTCATTTAAAGCCAGGTAGCGGCCCAGCTCTTGATCTTCTCTTTGAAGCCTGGCTTCAAGCATCATCCGTTCCTGAAAATCATACTGCCCGGTGGCAATATACTGCAAAAACCGTTCCATTTGCTCAACTTCAATTTCAGCCAGGAAACCCTTGTGCCCCAGGTTAATCCCCAAAACCGGTATATTCCAGCAGGCCAGGTCTCTGGCCACTCTGAGAATGGTCCCGTCACCGCCGACAACAATGATCAATTCCAGCTTGGCGTATAGGTCAGATAGCTGTTCGGCAAGAGATACGCTGCTGTAAAAATCAGCCTGATCGCTGGCAACAATCTGGAGCGGGATGCGGCGCTGCTTAAAAAAACTTTTAATTTTATCTACAACCAGGGTAGCATTACTTTTATGCCAGTTGGGGATAACTCCAATTTCTTTCACGGCCCTTGATTATCCTCCTTTAATACGATCCTTTGATCCCTGTAATAATTCTTCGCCCCGGCGCCGATATCCTTCCGGCTCGGCTACTTCTTATCCTTTGCGAGGATAATATGGGCTTCTTCAACGATTTTAAGCACTGCCTTTTCAAAATTTTCCCGGCAGGAATGCTTTCCCGTTTTTCGAATGGTGTACGAAATAAAATATTCAATGTTTCCTTTAGGTCCGGGATAATTAGAGAAAGTTATACCCTGGCAGCAGTAGCCGCCTTCACAGGCAGCTTCCACCAGTGAAGTTAAAACCCGGGCATGCAAAGCCGGATCCCGGATTACACCCCTGCCTCTGCCGGCATCGGCCCGCCCCACTTCAAACTGCGGTTTTATCAAAGCCAGGACACGGGGTATTTCCAGCCTGTAAAGGACAGGCAACACTTTTGTCAGCGATATGAAGGAAACATCAACAACAGCCAGGTCAGGAAGAACCGGTAGGTGATCAGGTTTCAGGTTGCGGATATTAAAACGTTCCATAACCACCACCGAAGGGTTATGGCGCAGGCTATAGTCCAACTGGCCATACCCGACATCAAGAGCATAAACCAGTTGGGCTCCTTTTTGTAAAAGGCAGTCTGTAAAACCGCCTGTTGAAGCTCCTACATCTAAAACAACCAGGTTTTTTACATCGATGGATAAATCCTGAAGGGCTTTCCCCAGCTTCAAACCGCCCCGGCTCACATAAGGATTGTCCGGTTCAAGTAGTTTTATTTCGGCCTTTTCGCTTACCATGGTTCCCGGCTTATCGCACACAGAACCGTCAACCAAGACCCTACCGGCCATTATTTCCGATTGGATGCGGCTCCGGCTCAATTCTGGCTTTTGTCTGTGCAGCAATTGATCAAGGCGTACTTTGTGACGGTTACTGGTCAACGCTGATCCTTCACAGCCTTGTTTTCAGTAAATGCTAGAGCTTCATTGTAGATGCCTTCGGCGTCAAGGTTGTAATGAGAAAGCAGTTTCGCTCTTGACCCGTGTTCAACAAAGCAGTCATTTACACCAAGCCTTTTTACAGGAATTAAAAGGCCCGCTTTTTCTAGAAGTTCAAGAATGCCGCTGCCAAAGCCCCCTGACAAAACATTTTCTTCAACAGTAATTACCCTGCCGCATTTCCGGGCCCAAGTGACAATCAATTCTTCATCCAGGGGCTTTACAAAACGGGCATTAATTACAGCAGCATTTACCCCCTGCCAGAACAACCTTTCTGCCGCTTGAAAAGCCTGGTTTACGACCGTTCCCGCTGCAATAAGCACCAGGTCATGTCCTTCCTTTAACAATTCGCCCCGGCCCCAGGGCAGTTCTTGAGGTTCCTCGAGATCGACCCCTTCCACTTTATCGCGGGGATAACGTAATGCCACCGGCCCGTTGGAATAGTTTAAGGCGGTATAGAGCATGTGTTGGAGTTCGTTTTCATTGGCCGGCGCCATAATGGACAAGTTTGGAATGTTGCGCAGAAAACTTAGATCAAATAAGCCCTGGTGGGTCTCTCCATCTTCACCGGTAATTCCGGCCCGGTCGACGGCAAATACAACCGGCAGGTTTTGCATGCAGACATCGTGCAGGATTTGATCATAGGCTCTTTGAAGAAAGGTGCTGTATATGGCTACAACCGGCTGCATGCCTCCGGCAGCCAGGGCCCCTGACATGGTAACTGCATGCTGCTCGGCAATACCAACATCATAAAAACGGTCGGGAAACTCTTTAGCAAAGCTCCGCAGGCCAGTTCCGGAAGTCATGGCAGCTGTAATGGCTGTGATCTTGGGGTTCTCTCGGCTTAACCTGGTCAGCGTTTGGCCAAAGATTTCAGTATAAGAAGCGCTTTTCTTTTTTTTCTGCAGGCCATTATTCAAATCAAAGGGGCCGATGCCGTGAAATATTTCCGGAGACTGTTCGGCATAGCGGTAACCCTTCCCTTTTTCTGTAACAACATGGACCAGGACCGGTCCTTTCATTTGGTCGGCCTGCTTGAGAATGGTTTTTATGGCTTTTAGATCGTGGCCGTCAATAGGTCCAAAATAAGTAAAGCCGAGTTCTTCGAAAATCATTCCCGGTACTATTAAATATTTCAAACCGCCTTTGATTCTTTCGGCATAATTAAGCGCTCTTTCGCCCACCAGCGGAATCCGGCTGACAAAAGCTTCAAAGTCATTTTTAAGTCTGGAGTATTTTGGATCTGAACGGATGCGGCCTAAATAAGCGGACATACTGCCCACATTTGAACTGATCGACATTTTATTATCATTAAGGATAACCATTATATTAGCTTTGATATGGCCGGCATGGTTTAGAGCTTCAAAAGACATTCCCCCGGTCAGAGCACCGTCGCCAATGACAGCAATCACCTTATAATGATCACCGTTATAATCGCGAGCCTGGGCCAGGCCAAGGGCAGCTGATATTGAAGTGCTGCTATGGCCGGTCATGAATGGATCATGTGCACTTTCAGATGGTTTTGGAAACCCGCATAACCCCTCAAACTGGCGCAAGGTGGAAAAATGCTTCCATCTGCCGGTGAGCAGCTTATGAGGATAGCTCTGGTGACCGACATCCCATATAATGCGATCTGTGGGGCTGTTATAGCTGCTGTGCAGGGCCAGGGCCAGTTCGACCACTCCCAGGCTGGCTGCCAGGTGACCGCCATTATCTGCCACAGTCTTGATCATATATTCTCGCATTTCTAAAGCAGCCTCTTCCAACTGCTCCAGGGTCATATTCTTAAGATCATNAGGCAGGTTCATACTNCCAAACATACTATCCATCTCGCTCACCTCTGGTTATTCCGCCCTGCGTACCAACCTCAGCGGCTTTTGCAACTTGGTAATGACCAGGCCCACAAAAAGAATTACCTCGGTCGAATAATTAATCGCAATTATTTTGCCCCACGCCTTGCCGCCTACTGTAAAAGCTGCAATCAATGCCGTTAACAAAATCCCAATATAAAATTCAGCCTGCTGGTGAGAAATAGTAACCACCAGCTTAATTACAATTATAGTGACCAGGGTCCCGCTGATTATACCGCTGATGTCGCCACCCACATCATTACAAAATGTTGCCACCCGTTCGGCATTTTTAACCAGGTTGACACCGCATTTAGCCCCGCTCACCCGGCGGGCTGCTTTGGCATTTAAAGGTGCAATATCTGCCGCTGCAGCGGCTGTTCCAATCAGGTCGAAAATAATGCCCAACATAACTACCAGCAGTAAAATAAAAAATGACAAAACAAGCGACTGCAGTTCGTTTAAAAAATAATGAGACACAAAACTGAGAGCTATGGCCAGGAAAAAAGTCCATGTCGATATAACAAAGATCCAGCGGATTCTATTGCGGTTTTTATTGTTGGACAATAGCCATCACCTTAGTACAAAGAAACATAAGTGGTAGTAAACCAGGTAAACTTTGCGGCTTAGGTCCAGTAGGATTTCCCGGATAATCACCTGCAGTTGCCTGCCAGGTAGTTCCCTTTTAAGATTATCCCCGTCGTGTCACCACTAACGGAACTGGATTACCACTTAGCTCACACTTTAATCCCTGGCTTACTTCTCTGGCGAGAGCAGTCTAGGAGATTTCCTCACTGGCGCCTGTTCTTTCCTAGCCTCTTTTGCAGAGAGGGTTTCAGGTTTTTGCATTTCCTCCACCCTCTCCACTCAAGGCAGGCTACACTGCACACAGCTTCTTACCGCATACAGGTTCTTCCCAAGCCGTAACCTTTTGTTTTTCAACAATCCGCCACGAACATTGGGTCTCCACGAAGGCAGGGTCAACGCCTACATGCCTTTGTAGATCGCCCCGTCCTTCTTAACTCCCAGCAGCAGCTCCCGACTGGGCTTCGGCAGCCACCACCAGGAACTTCATCGATGTGCCCTTAACGGATTTTTAGGCCCGTTTTCGGAAAGGGGCGCCAACTAGAATACTGCACCACTTATGCTTTCCTTGATATCCATATCATAGCATAACCTCCGTTTACAGACAACGGGTCTGGTTTATTGTTTTTTTTGCAGTTCACAGGCCATAACTGTTTGTTTGCAAAGAACCGCTGTTGTTACCGAGCCGACTCCTCCGGGGACGCACTAAAAGCATCGCTAACGGCCTGCCAACCACCAGGGAAGGGCCGTTTGGAAGGCCAGTTCATCAAGAAATTGATTACAATTTTTATTCTGCCATTTTGATTGCTTCCTGCCTGCTCAGTAACTGCCTGCTGTTTTATTTGGTTCTGAATACCAACTTTTTCGCCAGCCCGTTTAAAATTTCCACCGGTCGGTTCAAATCTTGGATGGCCATAATTGCCTCATTACAAAGGTTTTCAGCTTTACTCCTGGCCTCTTCGATCCCCAGGACAGCAGCAAAAGTCGGCATGAATCTTTCCCGGTCCGAACCGGTCGGTTTACCCAGTTCTTCAGCGGAACTTTCAACATCCAGGATATCGTCAATAATCTGGAAAGCTGTTCCGATATTCGAAGCATACCTTTCCAGCGATGCCCGCTCTTTCTTCCCGGCACCGGCAGCGATTGCTCCGCACATAACAGAAGCTTTCAGCAGGGCACCTGTTTTCATAATCGATATGTTTTCAATTTCTAAAAGGCTCAGTTCACGGCCTTCAGCTTTAAGATCAAGCACCTGGCCGCCAATCATNCCCTTNACNCCNGCGGCTTTGCTTAACTCGGAACTGATTAAAATAGCTTTTTTAAACTGCCCGCTTTTCAAGCCATACCGGGCCACAACTTCAAAGGCCAGGGTCAGAAGGGCATCTCCGGCCAGCACCGCTATGGCGTCTCCATAAACCCGGTGACAGGTCGGTTTTCCGCGTCTCATGTCACTGTCGTCCATCGCCGGCAAATCATCGTGGATCAAAGAGTAAGTATGGACCAGTTCCAGGGCGCAGGCGACATCCAGGACCTGATCATCTTTTTTGCCCAGGGTTTCAGCTACGGCCAGGGTTAAAATTGGTCTGAGGCGCTTACCACCGGCCTCCAGGCTGTATATCATAGCTTCGCGGATCTCTTGTGGCCCTGAATCAGGCAGACATTCCATTAAAGCCCTGTTTACCAGCGCCTTTTTTTCCTCGAGATACTGATCAATTCCGATCATTGCTCATCTCCATTATTAAAGTCTTCGACCTCACGGTTAAGACTGGAATCGGGAGGCTGCTGCTGTTCTTGTTTTAGTAAATATTCAACCTTGTATTCGATCTCGGCCAGTTTTTCCCGGCAGTACCTGGAAAGAGCAATCCCTTCCTGAAAATTAGACAGGGACTCCTCCAATGGTATTTCGGGATCCTCCAGGCGGCTGACTATTTCTTCAAGCCTTCTGACTGCTTCTTCGTAGGTCAATTCTTCCATTTTTTTGTTTTCTCCATTATTCATCAACGATGCAGTCCTCCTCAATCTTTTCTGCCCGGCAATCCGCGCTTCCATCCTTTAAATTAAGTTTCAAAAGCTGTCCGATACTGATATCTTTTACTGAACGGATAATATTACCGTCTTGATCCCGGCAAAATGTATAGCCGCGATTCATAACTTTTAGCGGGCTGTAACTTTCCAATTTACCAATCAAAGCTGTCAGGTTAACTCCTTTAAACTGCAAATACCGGATCATTTCGCGCCGCAGTTTACCTTCCGCTTCTTCCAGGCGGCTGCTCGAATTCTTGATTCTTTCAACCGGCCGGCGAAAAAATCGTTCACTTACGACATGGTCCAAACGCTGCTTTTCCTGGAGGAGCCGGTTCTTGAGGGCCATGGCAGCACGGTTGCGTAATTGTTCAATTCCAGAAATCAGGTCATCGTAAACGGGCACCGCGGCCGCAGCAGCTTCCGTCGGTGTATGGGCCCGCAGGTCCGCAGTAAAATCAGCAATGGTAAAATCAGTTTCATGTCCCACGGCAGATATAACCGGCTTGGATGATCTGGCTATGGCCCGGGCCACTATTTCTTCGTTGAAGGGCCACAGATCTTCGAGTGATCCCCCGCCCCGGGTCAAGATTATTAAATCTACATCTTCTTTTTGATTCAGTAAATCCAAAGCCCTGACCAGATCAGCAGCAGCCCCGGGACCCTGGACAAGGCTTTCAACTACCAGTAGATGAACATGTGGAAAACGTTTCTTGATTGTGGTCATTATATCTTGCAGGGCCGCACCGCTGGGAGAAGTGACTAAGCCTATTTTTCGGGGTAACCGGGGAATTATTTTCTTATGCTCAGCTCTGAAGAGACCTTCTGCTTGCAATTTCTGCTTCAGCTTTTCAAAAGCAATATAAAGAGATCCCATCCCCGCCGGCTGCATTTCCTGAACATAAAGCTGATATTGCCCGCCCGGTTCATATACAGAAAGGTAGCCATGAAGGATTACTTCCATGCCGTCAGTTGGTTCAAAAATACAGTTTAGGTTGTTCCGCCGAAAAAAAACACAGCGCAGTGAAGATGAGCTGTCTTTTACGGTAAAGTACATATGGCCGGAACGATGATGTTTAAAATTGGAGATTTCTCCCGTTACTCTGAGATCATGCAGGCGTGGATCGCTTTGAATCAACCCTTTTACGTAGCGATTAATTTCTGAAACTGTAAATACCGACAATTGATTATCCATTTAATTTAAAGGCTAAACCCGGCTGCAAATCAGTATTGCTGAGCAATCCTGCGGCAGCCGGGCGCATCCTGTTAAGTACCTCCCGGTTTAGAGATATGTTACCCGACCGATCATAAACCGGCCGGAACATGGTGGTTAAGATTTAACCGGGAATCAAACCCTGTATTTCCTCTTGAACATCCTCCAGGGAGGAGTAATTCCATTTCTCGCCCATTGCTTCTGCCAGGTCGCAGATCAGTTTCCAGTCCAGCGGCACAACTGAACTGCCGGTCAGGACTGCTTCGTTTAAACAGGTCTGTCCGGAAGCATTGGTGAAAGTCCCTGTTTTTTGTGCGGGTGTCTGGGCAGGCAGCACCACATCACTTTTTTCCGGCACTTCAACACGGTTAAAACATGATACTGCCAGGAAATCAAGCCCGCCGGGTTTCGATTCTACAAATACATCACCAAAAGCCAGAATTCCCTTGATCTCGCCATCCCCGGCCGCAGAAACCACTTCTTCGAAATTTAAACCGGCATCACCGTTAAGGGCTGTAAAGCCCGGCCCGAAATATGGTGATCCACCCAGAAGTATCGTTCCGGAGGCATTACTGAAACGGGACAGGAGCAGAAGATCGCTCCGGCCGGATTCAAGCTGTCCACCCGCTTCGGCCATGGCCAGCAAGGCATCTACTTTTGCGCTATCAGCATTTTCGAAAAACGAAGAACCGACAACAGTAGAGCTTCTCATCTTTGCCACCTGTTCGGCGGCCTTTTGCAGGTCTTCATTAGCAATACCCGCTTCTTTCGCCAGGTCATTTGCATTTTCGCCCCGCAGAACAGCGGCAATTCCTTTTAACACTTCAGCTTCGGCGCCCGCCTGGTGATTAATGTTGATTTCTTTCCAGGCGCTCTTACGGTCCTTTTCGCCGCCGATGCGCACTATAACTGCATCACCGAAGCGTCCGGCCTGCTGGACGGCAAATGCCGCTACCGGATGGCTTTCTTCCAGTCCCGATCCGATCACAATAACTGCTTCGCTGTCTTTTATGGTAGCCGGGGTCGGACCGCATACACCCGGACCGGTAATTCTATAGATGCCCTGATAAGCCCGGCCCCACATATTTTCAACTCCGAGATCCACATTGGCGGTGCCCAGAACCGAGCGGGCCAGTTTCTGAAGCAGATAGCTCTCTTCATTACTCTGCTTCCCTGAAGCCAGGACAGCTACGGCGCCGGAGCCCGATTTTTCCTTAATATCAAACAGTGTTTGGGCTGTTTTTTTCACCGCTTCTTCATAAGCAACTTCTTTGTAATCATTTCCTTCCAGCTGCAGCGGCGATTTGACAGGGGCCTC
>SL_3KL_010_SEDDRAFT_10000357_pt1 | contig 36398 bp, 33 predicted proteins | sample SodLakKL_010_SED_2_FD_10381 | JGI IMG/M metagenome (IMG submission 10381) | reverse complement strand
ACCCGATGACGACGTTGTGGATGCGGATTTCGAAGAAGTGAAAAAGTAAGTCCACCCCCTCAAAAGCCCAGCGAATTCCCCCAGTATTGAATTGGGGAAACGGTTCCCAAAAGGCACATGAACTTTCATGTGCCTTTTTTTATATTTTTGAGTTATAGATGATCCAGAAACAACAAAAAAAGGGTAGCCAATGCAATACAAATGAAGGGACTGCAAATGTCTAGAACCAATTGCATTTTATGGGCTTTGGCCCTTGTTTTTTTCCTCGCAGGCTGTGCTGCACCTCCAAGACAAACGGGACCCGGAGCCCGCATCGATTCGGCCATGCTCTCCCAGCCCGCGCCTCGAACTGCCGAATCCCTGTGGCAGCAAGCCCGGCAGGAAGAGGAGGCGGGAAACATTTCGGGCGCGGTGGCCATTTGGAACCGCATTGCACAAAGCTACCCCGACAATGCCATCGCCGCACGCGCTTTGCACCAGGCAGGGCGCACCTATCTGGAGCAGGGGGAAACGGACAGAAGCCTCCTCTATCTTGACTACCTCATCTATCACTATTCTGCATGGGAAGGCATCAACTGGGCCCGCCTGGACCAGATGCGAGCGTGGTCCGTGGTGGGCAGGGACCAGCAGGTTCTGAGAGAAGCCAATGACCTGTGGGATGCTGCGTCAGGGCAGCCCGGCGTTCGAGTGGGGCTGAGCGAACTCCTGGCCCGCATCCACCGCGAGGGAGGGAACGTGGACACGGCCTTTGCCTGGCTCGGGGCCGGATTTTCCATGGCGAGAGCGGCTGAAGACAGGGAGTCTCTGACACAGGCAACATTGAAGCTGCTGGAGACCCAGAATGAAGCGGGGCTGAACCAGCTGTACGCCAGAAACCAAAATGATTTCATGCAGGTTTTCCTGGACTACCGGCGGCTGCAGCTGGAACAGGAGAGAATGCCCTCAGAAGCAGCACGGGAGAAACTCCGGTCGCTCCTTCAAGCCAACGCCTCTCACCCCCTCGCAGAAGAAATCCGCCTTTCCCTGAGAAGCACGGTGGTGGAAAAGGAGTACCCTGTGGATGGGGGCCGAATCGGCGTGCTTGCTCCTGTATCGGGCTCTCATGCTCAGTTTGGTCAACTCATGCTGAGAGGACTGGCCCTGGCCAGCAATGAATGGAATGAAAAAAATCCATGGGATCCCATCACCCTGGTGATCAAGGATGCCCAGGGGGAAATATCGAAAGCGGATTCCGCCCTTGAAGCCCTCGTTCAAAGAGACAGCGTTCTGGCAACCATTGGTCCCCTGGGAGCCCAGGAAGCCAGGACAGCCTCGCCCGTCGCCAACAGACTGGGAGTTCCCCTGCTCACTCTCGCTCAACGGGAGGACGACAACAATCCGGACAAAACCTTCGTGCTTCACCTTCTCCTGGACAACAAGGAAATGGTCACGGCTCTTCTGCGGCATTGCATGGACACAAGGGGCTACACGAGGTTTGCCATGCTCTACCCTGAAGACCGCTACGGCCAGCGCCTTGCGGGAGTTTTTGCAGAGGCCGTGAACGAGATCGGAGGCCAACTCATGGCCAGTGTGTCTTACAAAAGCAACTCCACCGATTTCAAGGACCCCATCGAAAAGCTGCTCACCACCGCTCGAAGAAACGCCCCTCGCGAAAGCATTGAAACCACACCCTTCGACGCCCTTTTCATACCCGACCAGGTGCTCGCTCTTTCCATGATCGCACCCCAATTGCCTTTCTACAACGTGGTGGGCGTCACGCTCCTCGGCACCAACCTCTGGGCCGAAGGCCCCATCCTTCAGGCGGGTGGAATCTATGTGGAACAGGCCATTTTCGCCACCCCGTTTTTTGTGGGCAGCGAATCCAGCAACGTGCGTTCCTTCAGAGAAAAATACAGGGAGACTTACGGGTCCAGCCCCTCCTATCTGGGGGCCCAGGCTTACGACGCCTTCACACTGCTCCTGGAAGCCCGCTCACGCCTGCACCCTTCGCAAGTCAATCGTTTGGACCTCATGGACCAGCTTCTCGCAATCCATAACTTTGAAGGCATTGCAGGCTCCTATTCATTCAACGTCCACGGGGAACTGAACAGGCAATACAAGATTCTGCAGGTGCTCAACGGCGAACTGGTTCAGGTGGGGCCCTGAAAACGGCGCGGCGCAGCCCATGTCATCCCCGCTTCTCAAAATTTCCCTTTTCTCAGGAGACAGCCTTAAAAAATCAAGAAGTGCCCAATCAACGTCTTGACAAGCACTGAAGTGTACTTATAATCCTGCTGTGAATTTTTAAAATCACCAGTTTTTCAATGCCAGGCCCCATCACATGGCTCCATCACTAAACGGTCGGGAGGTCGATGTATGCCCATTTACGAGTACGAATGTCTCAGTTGCGGAAAAACAACGGAAGCAATGCAAAAATTTTCTGATCCACCTCTTGGTCAGTGTGGTCACTGCAGCGGTGAAATGAGAAAAATGATCTCCATGAGCGCATTCCACCTCAAAGGTTCAGGTTGGTATGTGACCGATTACTGTGGAAAAAAGCAGGACGGGGGCAAGTCTTCCGAAAGCACGAAGCCTGAGGCGCCTTCTGCTTCCACGACCACCTCAGAGTCTTCATGAAGGCTTCTTGACGGTTGCAATTCAGGGGGAGACCGAGGTCCCTGACAGAATCACTTCGGGGATCCACCCTGAGGGGAAAACCATAACAATCAGTGCACCAAAGAAAGCGGGTCGAGCAAACCCGCTTTTTTTGTTTCGCTTCCTCTCCCCCATGGCTTCCTCTTGCAAGGGGCCTTGCAACGCTGCGCAAAAATCAGCCTCATGACGTTCATCACTCGGCCTTTGGACAATTTCATTGTCTTTGCCCGCGAAAGGAGAATGCTTGAAAACAGGCCTGGTCATCGTTTTCACCGGACAGGGAAAGGGAAAAACCACCGCCGCCCTCGGCATGGCTCTCCGTGCGGCGGGGCACCGCATGAACATCCTCATCCTTCAGTTCATCAAGGGAACCTGGCGTTACGGCGAATTGGAAGCCCTGAAAAAGTTTGACAACGTCGCGATCCTTCCCCTTGGAACCGGTTTCACATGGAAAAAGGAAAACCTGGACGAAGACAGGGATCTTGCCATGAAGGGCTGGGAACAGGCCCTGAAGGCCATCAAAAGCGGAACTTACGACATGGTCGTTCTGGATGAAATCAATTATGTTCTCTCCTACGGCCTGCTGCCCCTGGACAATGTNCTGGAGTTTCTGAAAAATCGTCCTCCTCACCTGCACCTGGTATTCACGGGGCGCAACGCTCCCGATTCTCTTGTGGAAATGGCAGACCTCGTAACCGAGATGGTGGTTGTGAAGCACCCCTACAAAGACAAGGGCATCAAAGCTCAAAAAGGGGTGGAATTCTGATGCCTGCTGTGGAAAACAAATCGATCAAACTTGAAAAGCTGTACACAANAATCCAAAAGGACCCTTCGTACCGGACGGAAGCCATGGGGCTTGTTTTTGTGCCGGGCATGGGATCCCACCGGGGCCATCCCGTGGTCTTTGTGGGGGANGCTCCCGGAAGCGAGGAGGAAATAAGAGGGGAACCCTTCGTGGGGCCCGCCGGAAGAAACTTCCATGCCCTTCTCGAGGAAGCGCACCTGAACAGGGACGAGGTTTTCGTGACCAACCTCATCAAGTATCGCCCTGTGAGGGCAGGGGGCACCAACAGAAGCCCGGGGGAAAAGGAGCGTCGCCGGGCCCGCCCTTTCCTCATGGAAGAACTGGAAATCCTTCAGCCCTGCCTCATCGTCTGCCTGGGATTATCTGCAGCAAAGGCTCTGCTGCAGAAGACCGATCTCAAGATGGGAGATGCCAACGGTTCTCTTTTCTTTATGGATCCGTGGAAAATTCTGGTAACCTATCATCCATCACCACACAACTGGGCCAGCGCCCAAAAAAAGGCGGCTCTTCTTGGTGCCTTTCGACAATTGGGCACCATGCTCAATGAGCTCAAAGCGGCATCGAACCTTTCATGATGGGATGACCACAGCAGCACTCACTTCCATGACGCCATCGCCCATCGCCGCCTGAAGGCGGCTTTGCAGGAGAGCACCATGACGGAAGCGGAAATCAGAGAGAAAGTGGACCTCTACTCGCGTTTTCCTCACCAGGGAAAGCTCAATGTTTGGACCAACACCACCGAATTCATGCGGATCCAGGCAGGTGATGTCATCAACCTGGAAGAGCACTATTTCCTCGTTCGCGGAGAAGAAGTGGAAGGGCGGTTCGGCCTGGACGGGGAACCCAAATTCTGGGTGAAGAAGGTGACCGACCTGTCCGATGGAAGCCCCAAAATCCTCAAGCTCGTATTTTACGAGTCCTTTCTCATGCAGATCGGACCTGTGAGCATCCGCTGCTTCAGAAGCCCCCGCAAGGAGGCGCGCATCCTTCGCAAGACAAAAGACGATCCTTATTTCATGAAAGGCTTCGATGTGCAGGATCCTGCGGGAAACACGGTCCGTATTCTGGAACGCATACAGGGGGCCCGGTATTACGACTTCATTCAAAAGTTCGAAATGGACCATGAAACCTACTATCACGAACACTTTCCAGGCATTTTCAAGCGCCTGCTGGACTGCTTTGAGGCCATGCTTCGACTGCACCGCATGGAGGAAGTGCACGGAGACATTCGCAATGACCACATTCTCATCGATCGCAAAACCAATCGCTTCACCTGGATCGACTTCGACTACACCTACGAATGGGCCGAAAACCCTTTTGGCGTGGACCTTTACGGTCTGGGCAACATTCTCCTGTTCACCGTGGGAATGGGATTTCACAATCTGCCCGACATGAAGGCCTGTGCGCCTCCCGGCATGAAAGTCAACACCTGCGTGGAGCCCTCGGATTTATCCCTCTTTTTCAAGCACCGGGTCATNAACNTGCAGAAANTGTTNCCCTATATTCCCGATTCCCTCAACAATGTGCTCATGCACTTCAGTTGCGGAACGGATGTATTTTATGAATCCACGGAGGAAATTCTCAAAGACCTCAAGCTCTGCGAAGTCCAGCAGCCCAGTTAGGACTTCCCCAAAACCACCCGAATCAATCCGCCGAACTCAACCCATGGATAAGGAGGCCGAGTGAAAATGGAAAACAAGGTCTTGATCGCCGTCGACTTGTCGGAAAACTCCTTGAAAGCGGTCGATTATGTTGGGAACATGATGGTGCATCACCCGTCTGTGGCCATCACTTTGCTGAATGTCATTCGAGAGCCCTCACCCGATGTGATGCCCGATGAATTCGAACGGGAAGCTTATGTGAAAAAAATGAAGGAAGACACTCTTCGCCACATGCAGGAAGCCGCTCGAAGACTGGTCGCTCGGGGCATTGCCGAAAAAAACATTCAGATCAAGCTTCACGTGTGCAAAAAGCTGGTGAGCGTCGCCGACCTGGTTTTACAGGAAGCGAAGGAAGGACAGTATCATACGGTGGTGGTGGGACGCCGGGGAGTCAGCAAAAAAGAGGAATTTCTTTTTGGAAGCATTTCCAAGAAGGTGGTGGGGGAAGCGAAAGATTGTGCCGTCTGGGTCATTGAATGACCCATAGAGGGGGGAAATCCCCGTTGAAGGGCCAGGAACCGCGGAAAGCCCGCCACAGGAACATGAAGTCACAGAAGCATTCCTTAAAAAAGCAAAAAGAAAGCCCCTCCACCTGCAAAGGGAGGGGCTTCAGCCTGAGCTGTGAACTACCTGTCCCTAATTTCTCCATGCCATGGTCTCGTTTTGCACCGGGTTTGCGCCGGCGCGCCCGTCCATGGGAAAGAGCCCCTGGAGCACCCCCTTAGGGGGCTTCAATCCTTGGCTCCCTCCATGAGAGCCTTCAGTTTGGCCAGCTGAACCTTTGCCGAGGCGATCTGCCTCTGAAGCTCATCTTCCTCGGAACTTCCCGCAGGAAGGAGCCGCTTTTGCTTTTCAAGCTCATCGACTCTTCTCATGGCTCCGTAGACTTCCATGGCCAGCAAACGCACACTCATGTGGATTCATCTCAACTGCAANGCACTCTTGGGTCCAAATTGGCGAAAGGTCTGTTTTTTTGATGATGGATCACTCCCGGACAAACCTGGCATAAGCCACTTCAAATTTGCCGCGGACATCCGAAGGCAAGTGAAGATCGACCCCACAGTCGGGAGGCAACCGATCCAGCCGCAGGGCCGGATTCAGGTCTTTCAAGTCCTTCAGGGGCATTTCCACCCACTGGGCCACCTGGTCCAGCCTCAGGGGTGTTTCCACCGCCACAGGAACCACATCGTAGACGGGAAAACTTTCGGGGCGCTCAAAACCATGCTTCTCCAGGTCACGCAAGATGCTTGCCGTGGCCAGGACCTTGGGCACGTAATGGCGAGTGATCTTGGGCAAGACCCCCTGCTGGCCGATCTCCCAGAAAGTTTCTGCGTTCCTGCTTTTCAATGCGCTGGACACAGTGCCTTCTCCCGCATTGTAAGCTGCCAAAGCCAGGGGCCAGGAGCCAAACTGCTCATAGAGCATTTTGAGATAACGGGCTGCAGCGTCCGTGGACTTGATGGGATCGTTGCGTTCATCGACCCACTGATCCACGCGCAGTCCCATGTACCTGGCCGTTGGAGCCATAAACTGCCAGAATCCAACGGCTCCCCTGTAAGATGCTCCGGGCTTGAAGCTGCTCTCTATCATGGCCACAGCTATGAGTTCGCCCGGCACCCCGTGGGAATTGAGAATCTCGGTCATGATGGGAAGATAGGGCCACGATCGTTCAAAGGACCGGACAAATGTCATGCGGCCTTCTTCCTTGTAAAAGCGAACGTATCTTTGAACCGCAGGATCATTAGGGATGGTTATCTGAATTCTGTTACTCCATCTGGGCACAGGGGGGGACAACCTTGAAGAATCCGGCGCGGGAGCAAAGGACAGCACTCCCACAAGGGACAGCGGTGCGGCCCGCCACTTGTGGGAATGTCCCGCAGGAAAAACCTGCCAGAGATCCTTCTTGGGCTCTGTCCTTGCGCTGGCATTGGTTGAAAGCAGGCTCAATGCGAGCATCAGGAACAGAATGGTCTTCATGGGACCCTTGAATGCCATTGAATTGGTTTCCCCCAGCTGGTGCTTGTAGAGCTCGGAATCAGGCGCCATACTGGTTCTCCTCATTTTATCAAAGAAATGTACTCGCTCTCGCGTATGACCGTAAGAGTGCCACACGAAAAAACTCTTAGCAGGAATTGCAGCTTTGTGACAACCACTGAATTTCACCATATTCCGCCAAAGAACGTCTTAATTCCCCAGTTGGAATCAATGAAGGCGTCATTGCCAGGATCAGAGCCTCAAAACTTCAAACTTCACCCAAATCCGAATCTTCCGCAAAATTTCAAGGCCCCGCCAAGGCCGCCGGAAGACCCCACCACACCGTTTTCAACCCCTTCGCCGACCTCTTTTCAAAAACAGGACGCTTTGCTCTCTTTTTGGAACAATTCTCCGTGGACGCCCTTCATGAAGGACTCGTTCCTCACCTTGACACCGTTCCCTAAATTTTTTAGATTCGTTCGTTGGCATGAATTGACCAGAGCAGGTCCAGTCATCGGCTCACAACGCTCCTCGGCCATGCTTCAGGAATAGACCCGGGGCCGGACAGTTCATGAAGGAGCCCATGGCCCTCCATGGGTAAAGAACTGTGCAGCCTTCCGGGCAATTCTCCCTTCCACTCAAGAACAGTTTGGATCGAAGCACCTGAACGAAGCATTCAAACCAGGAAAGAAAGAAATGGCAGACAAAAAGGGGCTCAAGACATTTCGAAACATTGGAATCATCGCGCACATCGATGCGGGAAAAACCACCGTCACGGAACGAATCCTCTACTATACGGGGCGATCCTACAAGATGGGCGAAGTGCACGACGGCACTGCGGTCATGGACTGGATGGAACAGGAACAGGAACGGGGCATCACCATCACCTCCGCGGTCACCACCTGCCCGTGGCGCGACCACGAACTTCACCTCATCGACACTCCCGGACATGTGGATTTCACCATCGAGGTTGAGCGGTCTCTGCGGGTGCTCGACGGAGCCATCGCCGTTTTTTGCGGCGTGGGAGGCGTGGAACCCCAGTCGGAAACCGTCTGGCACCAGGCGGACAGGTATCATGTGCCCAAAGTGGCCTTCGTCAATAAAATGGACCGCATGGGTGCAGACTTCTTCCAGGTGGTGGGGCAAATCAGGGAAAGATTCCGCACGGTGCCCCTTGTTCTGCAGATACCCGTGGGAACGGAGTCAGGATTTCGTGGCGTGGTGGATCTTGTCCACATGAAGCAGATCACCTGGCAAGAGGACACACAGGGGGCAGAGTACCAACAGGAGGAGATCGAACCCCAACTGAAAAACGAGGCTTCGGAAGCCAGGGAAGACCTGGTGGCCAGGCTTGCCGAATGGGATGACGTTCTCATGGAAAAATACCTTGAGGGAATGGAGATTCTCCCCTCGGAGCTCATCCCCGTCATTCGAAGAAAAACCCTTGAACTGAAAGCGGTCCCTGTTCTGTGTGGATCGGCACTGAAAAACAAGGGCATCCAGCCTCTGCTGGATGCGGTCGTGGACTTCCTGCCTTCTCCCCTCGATGTGCCTCCCATCAAAGGGACCAACCCCCTCACGGAAGAACAGGAAACGAGGCAGAGCAGCGAGAAGGAACCTCTCTCGGCGCTGGCCTTCAAAATCCAGATGGACCAGGGCAGAAAACTCACCTTTGCCCGCATTTACTCGGGCAGACTCCAGGTGGGAACGGAAATCCTCAACGTCACCAAGGGCACCAAAGAAAAAGTGTCCCGAATCTTTCAGATGCACGCCAACAAGCGGGAGCGGCTGGAAGAATCGGCGGCGGGAAACATCGTGGCCCTCATGGGACTCAAGACGGCAGCCACCGGTGACACCCTTTGCGCTCCATCCCAACCCATCATCCTGGAACCCGTCGGCAGCTACGAACCCGTCATTTCCATCGCCGTGGAAGCCAAGACCAGGGGAGACCAGGAAAAACTCTTCGACAGTCTGAGCAAACTGACCGAAGAAGACCCCACGTTCCGGTACCAGGAAAATGAAGATACGGGCCAGATCGTCATCAGCGGCATGGGGGAGCTCCACCTGGAAATTGTTTTGAAGCGCCTGGAACGGGACTACAACCTGGGGGTCAACGCTGGAAAACCTCAGGTTGTCTATCGCGAAACCATCACGCAACCATCCCAGGCTGAAGGTGTTTTCGATCGGGACATCGCCGGCACGAGACACTACGCCATGGTTCAGCTGCATGTGGCTCCCAGGGAAAGAGGCAGTGGGAATGTGATCCAAAACAAGGTCCGGGACGAATCGGTTCCCCAGGCTTTCATTCCCCACGTGGAAGAAGGAATTGGAGACGCTCTCAGCAGTGGCTCCATCATGGGGTATCCCGTGGTCGATGTGGAGTCGGTCATTTTTGGAGGGAAGTTTCAGGAAGGGCTCTCCAGCGAAATCGCCTTTCGCGTGGCCGCATCCATGGCTTTCAAGAAAGCCTGCGAACTGGCAGGCCCCGTTCTCCTCGAACCCTACATGGCTGTGGAAATCCTCGTTCCCGAAGAGTTCCTGGGGGATGTCCTGGGAGACATCAATCTCCGCAAGGGCAAAGTGGAAAACATCGCACCGCGAAAAGCCATCCAGGTGCTGAAAGCCGTTGTCCCCCTGTCCAGGATGTTCGGCTACTCCACATCCCTTCGCTCTTCCACTCAGGGGCGTGCCACCTTCACCATGCACTTCTCCCATTATGACCTCGCTTCCGGCGCCTGAGAACAGGCCCCGGCATCTCCACTCCCCGGATTTCATGGCAGGAGGCCTTCCAGGGGGAGGGAGAGGGGACAATGCTGTTGGCTTAAGCTGTCTCATCCAGTGCAACAGCACCTTTACGTCATTCCCGCGAAGGCGGGAATCCGTGCTTTTTCAAAAGGTTCAGGATGCCCGCCTTCGCGAGGAAATTGAAAAATTCTACGTTATTTCCTTGATATTGTATGGCGAGTCAGATATTAAAAACTGTTTATGGAGTTTTGCAGGCAGCCGGCAATGGAGTTGGAGGCCGTTGACCGCAGGCGGGGCCGGCCCCTTGGAAAGCGGCAACAATCTTGAGTCTCAATGGCTAAGGACCATCAAGTTTTTTTGTTGAAAGGCAGGTGAGTACTGAATGTCGGAGGTCGAAACAAGGGAAAGTATAGAAAAGAAAATCCGTAAGCTCCGCAAAGACTTCCAGAAAAATGTTCAACCCGTTTTACGTCGTCACAATTACTATCTTTCCAAAGGCGAACGACGCCGCATCAAAAAGAAAAAGGCCATCAAGCGCATCCAAAGGCGTGAACGCCGCATGATGAGATCCGCATAGAATCTTCCGCGCCCTCAATTCTTTTGAAATCCACTGTGCAACGCTGAGGAAGAAACATATGTCTCCCTCTCATCCCCCAGAAAGCATTGAATGTTTAGCCTGCAGCCTCCTCTAAAGACAAAAAGACCCTGAACCTCGGCTGGTTCAGGGTTTTTTTGTCTTTTTCAGGCACAGTGTGAAGGGCCCTCGAGAGGGAAACTCCTACCGTTTTTTCAGAATGCTCCTGGCGATGACCAGCCGCATGATTTCATTGGTTCCTTCGTAGATCTGGGTGATCTTGGCATCCCTCATGTGGCGCTCCATGGGGTATTCCTTGCAGAATCCGTAGCCCCCGAGCACCTGAACGCCCTCCACCGCAGCCCACATGGCCACATCGGAAGCAAGGAGCTTGGCCATGGCCGCCTCTTTTTCATAGTGGAGCTTGTTTTCTTCGAGCCACGCCGCACGCAGGGTCAACAATTCCGCCGCATCCAGCTGAGTCGCCATGTCAGCGATCTTCCACTGAATGGCTTGAAAATTGGCAATGGGCTGCCCGAACTGCTCACGGGACTTGCTGTATTCGATGGATTCTTCCAGGGCCGCACGGCCTATGCCCAGAGCCTGTGAGGCGATGCCGATGCGGCCGCCATCCAGAGTGGTCAGCATCTGCCTGAATCCCTCGCCCGCTTTGCCCAGGAGGTTCTCCTTGGGAATGCGGGCATCCTCAAAAACGAGCTCCGCCGTCCCCGAAGCGTTGATTCCCATCTTGTCTTCCACGGTGCCCACGCGAAAGCCCGGCGTATTTTCAAGGTCCACGACGAAAGAGCTGATGCCTTTATAGCCCGCCGACTTGTCCGTGACCGCCGCAAGCACACAATAGCGTGCCACATTGCCATTGGTGATGAATTTTTTCTCGCCGTTGATGACCCACTCATTTCCGTCGAGCACCGCCGTGGTGCGCATCTTGGCAGCGTCAGAACCGGCACTGGATTCAGTGAGGCCATAGCACCCCAGGGCTTCACCGCTGGCAACGGGCTTCAGATATTTCTGCTTCTGCTCCTCCGTTCCATAGGCGTACACGGGAAAATTGTAAAGGCTGTTGCACACACTCATGATGACGCCGCAGGAGGCGCAAGCCTTGGAAATCTCTATCATGGAAAGCACATAGCAGATGTAGTCCATGCCGGCGCCGCCGTATTCTTCGGGAATGGTGATTCCCATCAATCCCAGCTCTCCCATTTTGGCAACAATCTCGGCAGGGTGTTCGTGTGTGCGGTCCAGTTCCGCTGCCACGGGCTTGATTTCGCGCTCGGCGAACTTGCGAGCCATATCCTGAATCATCTGCTGTTCTTCGGTCAGTGCAAAATTCATGTTCTCCCTCCAAATGTAGATGGCAACTTCAATGGGTCCATTCCAAATCCAACGGCATCCCTTGACACCCTGACCCGTCAATCCTCCAGGCTCTGGGAAAACTGGGGTTTGCGCTTTTCAAGAAAAGCGCTCACCCCCTCCCTGCAGTCCCTGCTGGCAAAGCACACGCCAAAGGCTTCCGCCTCAAGGGCGCAGCCCGTTTTCAAATCCACATCCATGCCTCTGTCCACCACCTGCTTGACGCTTCTCAGAACGTTGGGTGCCCTGGAAGCCAGAAGCCGGGCGATTTTCATGGTTTCTTCCATGAGCAGGTCCCCAGGGAACACCCTGGTGACGAGCCCCATGGCTTTGGCCTGCTGCGCATCAAGCATTTCTCCGGTCATGCAGAGCTCTTTGGCGGCGGCTCTTCCCACCAGGCGCGCCAGCCGCTGGGTCCCTCCAAAGCCTGGAATGATGCCGAGGTTCACCTCGGGCTGGCCAAAGCGGGCCTTGTCACTGGCATAAATGAAGTCGCAGCTCATGGCCAGTTCACAGCCCCCTCCCAGCGCAAAACCGTTGACGCAGGCAATGACAGGCTTGGGCAGAGACTCAAGCTTGAAGAAAACCTCCTGCCCCCTTTCTGCAAAAGCCCGGGCCTGGAGGGAATTCATACTGGGAAACTCGGAAATGTCCGCACCGGCCACAAAAGCTTTTTCCCCGGCACCTGTGAGCACGAGCACTCTCAAGGCTTCGTCGCTTCGAACCCGCTCGATGACATGGCTGATCTCATCAAAGGTCCCGGGATTGAGGGCGTTGAGGGCCTTGGGCCGATTGAAAGTGAGAACTCCCACTCCATCCTTTCCTTCAAAGAGGATGTTCTTGTAATTCATGAATGCCTTCTCCTTTAAGGTGAGCATTTTTATCTTCCAAACTTTGGATTCACCAAATCACATCCTTTCCACGGTGATGGCGGACCCCTGCCCCCCTCCTATGCAAAGAGTGGCCAGGCCTTTCTTGGCATCGCGCCTGACCATTTCATGGAGGAGCGTTGTGAGGATGCGCGCACCGGAGGCCCCGATGGGGTGCCCTATGGCGATGGCCCCTCCATTCACGTTGACCTTGGCAAGATCCCAGCCCAGGTCTCTGTTCACGGCGATAGCCTGCGCGGCAAAAGCCTCGTTGGCTTCCACCAGGTCCAAATCACTCACGGACCAGCCCGCCTTTTCCAGGGCCTTGCGGCTCGCCCTCACGGGACCCACCCCCATGATGGCAGGATCCACTCCCCCGGAAGCATGGCTGCGAATGAATGCAAGAGGCTCCAGGCCCAGTGCCGCGGCTTTCTTCTCGGACATGACGATGATGATGGCTGCACCGTCGTTGATGCCCGAAGCGTTGCCCGCCGTCACCGTTCCATCGGGTTTGAAAGCGGGCCTGAGCTTGGCAAGGGCGTCCAGGGTCGTGCCAGATCTTGGGTGCTCATCCGTATCGAACAGAACAGGATCTCCCTTGCGCTGAGGTATGGGCACAGGCACGATCTCATCTTTGAAGCGGCCACTTTTGACGGCAGCTTCCGCTTTCTGCTGGCTTGCCAGGGCGAACTCGTCCTGATCCTGCCGGCTCACTCCAAATTTCTGCGCCACATTTTCCGCCGTGTTGCCCATGTGGTACCCATTGAAAGCATCCCAGAGACCGTCGTGTATCATGAGGTCCAAAAGCTTGCTGTCTCCCATGCGCTGTCCCCACCGCGCATCCTTCAGGGCATAGGGAGCGAGGCTCATGCTTTCGATGCCACCGGCAACCACCACCTCAGCGTCCTCCAGCATGACTGCCTGGGCGGCAAGAAAAACCGATTTGAGGCCGGAAGCACAAACCTTATTGATGGTGAATGCGGGCACTTCATGGGGCAGCCCCGCACCAATGCTCACCTGGCGTGCGGGGTTCTGGCCGAGCCCGGCCTGCAGCACATTCCCAAGCACCACTTCGTCCACCTGGGAGCCGTCGAGTTTTGCCCGGTTGAGGGCTTCCTTGAGAGCGATCACACCCAGTTCCACTGCGGAAATGTCCTTCAGAGTCCTTCCGAAAGTGCCCACGGGGGTTCGAACAGCACCGACAATGACTGCCTGTTGCATCTGATCCTCCATATTGATGACAAATTTGATAAGAAAACGGGTTTTCCCGATCTATCACCAGCGATCCAGAACACAAAAAAGCGAATGGCGCATCCATGCACCGGCTGCGGGGCCCTTGAGAGCGCCATGCTGCAGGAGTTGCTGCCGGTTGTTTGTCTTGGGGCCCCAAATGTCATTGCCCCCAATGCCATTCATGAATCATTCGATTTTCTACATGGATCACCATCACATTGAAAGCTAAAAGGTGGTTGCGCGGACAATGTTGTTGAGGATAAACCTGCCATCAGTCCCCGTCTTTTGGAATTTTCCCTCACAGATTTCAAGGGGTCCTGGAAGCCTGGAACCGTTCACCTTCCTCGTCCTCAGCGTTGTGAGCAACCCGGCGAAAAGACATCCTCTTCCGCCGGCCCCTTTATAAAAAGAAGAGCCGGGCGCATGAGGATTTCGTCCGTTTATAGGAAATGGATTTTTCATTGTCAAACAGCATTTCCCTCCCGCAACAGGAGAAGGCCAGGGACAACCCGCCCGGAAGCCATGGTCAGAAGGGCGGAGTCCCGGAAGTTCCGGCAGTATATGTTTTCAAAAGGCTCAAACCCGGAAGATCCCCTCCTTCCCACCGGGCAATGCTATGGAAAAACATGGCAGGCCCGGGGAAATGTTCCTTGCCTTCCCTGATTCACGCTGACACGCAGCCACACTATTGTTCCTCATTTGGTTTTTTCGTTCATTTTGCCCTTGTGTTTCGACCCCATCCAGTGCTAGGTAGGTTGCGGTTGCATGTGACAACCGTCACACCATGGCCCGTGCGTTGAGTGCATGGGCGCCGAAAGGCTTTTTTCGCTTGTGAAAATGTGCATAATTTTTCCCTTGACTTCTATAGACCCATCTTTATAATGACCTTGCAACTAATTGCACAAGCATGTCCGAGTGAAACGTACGGCTCAATTTGGCAAACAATCTAAGGAGAATATGGCATGGCAAGAAAAGGCTTGGTTCCCCCCCTCGGGAAAGAAGGAAAACTCAAACCGTTGTTGCTCCAGGGCGCAGAGTTGAAAGCTGAGCAGGAAAAAGCAAAAACCTTGAAAAAGGTACCCATGACGAGCCGTGAAACGTCCGACCTCATCATGCTCGGCATCGGCGCATTCACTCCCCTTGACGGCTTCATGACCTACGATGACTGGAAAGGTGTTTGTGACAAGTATCTCATGGCCGATGGTCAGTTCTGGCCCATCCCCATCACCCTCTCCGCGGACAAAGCCCTTGCCGACAGCATTGGCGCCAACGAAGAAGTGGCCCTCGTGGATCCCAGCAACAAAGATGAAATCATGGGGACCATGAAGGTCACGGAAAAATACACCATCGACAAGGAACATGAGTGCAAGTGCGTTTTCTGGACCAACGACGTTGAAGGCCACCCCGGCGTTGCCAATGTGATGGCTCAAAAAGAGATCAACCTGGCGGGCCCCGTCAAGGTTTTGAGCGAAAGCTTCTATCCGACCCAGTTCGGTGAGATCTACCAGCGCCCTGCTGAAGCGCGCAAGATGTTCGAGGACAAAGGATGGCAAAGGGTGGCGGCCCTCCAGCTGCGCAACCCCATGCACCGCAGCCATGAATTCCTTGCCAAGATCGCCGTGGAAGTGAGCGATGGCCTCTATATTCACCAGCTGGTGGGCAAACTCAAACCCGGAGACATTCCCGCTGACGTGCGTGTTAAAGCCATCGACGTGCTGGTGGAAAATTATTTTGTCAAAGACACGGTCATTCAGGGCGGCTACCCCGCAGAAATGCGCTACGCAGGTCCCCGCGAAGCCCTTCTTCATGCCACGTTCCGCCAGAATTACGGCTGCAGCCATCTCATCGTCGGCCGCGATCACGCCGGTGTGGGCGATTATTACGGCCCCTTCGACGCTCAGAAAATCTTCGACGAGATTCCTGAAGACGCATTGCAGCTTAGACCACTCAAGATCGACTGGACCTTCCACTGCTTCAAGTGCGGCGGCATGGCCTCCCTCAAAACCTGCCCCCACGGCAAGGAAGACCGGCTGCTTCTCTCGGGAACCATGGTTCGCAAGACTCTTTCGGAAGGTGGGGAACTGCCTGCAGAATTCTCACGCCCCGAAGTTGTTAAGGTCCTTCAGGCCTACTACGGAGGCCTTGAGGAAAAAGTTGAAATCAAGCTTCACGGCGCAGCAACAGGCGATGTGAAAAAGTAACAAACAGCATTGTTGAGTGTGAAACCTTAGAAATCGGAAGGATGGTCTGCCCTTCAACGAGCTTCCAGCTTCTTTCGTGTGGGGTAGGCCTGCCGAAGGAAGGGAGGTGCGACACTGAAGTCAGTCACTTTAGGAGAGCGTGTTCACCGCAGGCCAATGATGCGTATTAACCTTTAGGAGGACAGTTATGCCAAGTTTTGTAATTCTTGAGAAGTGCGACGGCTGCAAGGGCCAGGACAAGACCGCATGCATGTACATTTGCCCCCAGGACCTCATGTATCTGGACAAAGACAAAATGAAGGCCTTCAACCGCGCCCCTGACATGTGCTGGGAGTGCTACAACTGCGTGAAGATCTGTCCTCAGCAGGCAGTGGACGTGCGCGGCTACGCCGACTTTGTCCCCATGGGCGCCTCCTGCGTTCCCCTTCGCGGCTCCCAGGACATCATGTGGACAGTGAAATTCCGCAGTGGAATGGTCAAACGCTTCAAGTTCCCCATCCGCACCACCCCTGAGGGTCAGGCTGTGCCCTGCCCCGCCGACTGGCCCACTGAGACCGATGACATCAAGAGCCCCATGCTTTGCACGGAGCCCAAGTCCATGGGTGTTGACACTTTCCCCACGCTGAAAAAGTAAGTAACCAATTTCCCACAGGAGGTTTTTGAATATGCCTAATTTTGAAACTGTAGTCGTCAATACCGACCTGCTGATCATCGGTGGTGGCATGTCAGCATGTGGCGCCGCATTTGAGGCTGCTTACTGGGCGAAGAAACACAACGTGAAAGTGACCGTCGTGGACAAGGCAGCCATGGACCGTTCCGGCGCCGTTGCCATGGGTCTTTCCGCCATCAACCAGTATGTCGCTTACGGCAAGAACAGGAACACTCTGGAAGATTACGTCAGGTATGTCCGTCAGGATCTCATGGGCATTTCCCGTGAAGACCTGGTGTATGACATCGCCCGTCACGTNGACTCTTCCGTTCACCTTTTCGAAAAATGGGGCCTTCCCATCTGGAAAGATGAAAATGGCGAGTACGTGCATGAAGGCCGCTGGCAGATCATGATCAACGGCGAATCCTACAAGGTCATCGTCGCTGAAGCTGCCAAGAACGCCATGAACGAAGCCGGCTTCAAAGACTGGCTCTATGAGCGCGTTTTCATCGTTGAGCCCCTCATGGACGGCGACAAGTGCATTGGCGGCGTGGGCTTCAGCGTCCGCGAAAACAAGTTCTACGTATTTCTGGCAAAAGCCACCATGGCTCTCATGGGCGGCGCCGTTCACGTCTTCCGTCCCCGCTCCGTGGGTGAAGGTCTTGGCCGTGCATGGTATCCCCCCTGGAACGCTGGCTCCACCGCTTACTTCACCATCAAGGCCGGCGCAGAAATGACCTGCCAGGAAGTGCGCTTCATCCCCATCCGCTTCAAAGATGGTTACGGACCTGTGGGCGCCTGGTTCCTCCTGTTCAAGTCCCGTGCCACCAACTCGCTGGGTGAAGAATACATGGTGACCCGTAAAGGCGAACTGACCAGGTGGGAACCTTACGGCCTCGCCAAACCCATGCCCGCCAACCTGCGTAACTATCTCGGCATGGAAGACATCATGGAAGGCAAGGGCCCCATCTACATGAGAACGGAAGAAGCCATTGCCAACCTGGCAGCCAAGTACAAAGACGATCCCAAGGCCTTCAAGAAGAAAATGAAGGAACTGGAAGCAGAAGCATGGGAAGACTTCCTCGACATGACCATCAGCCAGGCGCTCCTCTGGGCCGGTCTGGACATTCAGCCCGAAGAAAAGTCTTCTGAAATCGCTCCTGCAGAACCCTATTTCATCGGTTCCCACTCCGGTGCCTCCGGCGCATGGGTTTGCGGCGCGCCCGACGTCATGCCCCCCGAGTATGCCAAAGATTGGGAAAAAGTCGGCCAGTACGTGGGCATGACCACCGTCAAGGGCCTCTTCACCGCTGGTGACGGCTCCGGTGCATCCAGCCACAAGTTCTCCTCCGGCTCCCACGCCGAAGGCCGCATGGCCGCCAAGGGCGCCATTGCATACATCCTGGACAACAACACTGCTCCCACCATCGACGATGCCACCATCAACAAGTGGAAAGAGCTTATCATTGCTCCCATGGCTCGTTTTGAGCAGTATGCAGCTGTTTCCAGCGATCCCGACATCAACCATGAATTCATCAAGCCCAAGATGTTCATGTTCCGCCTCCAGAAGATCATGGACGAGTATGTCGCGGGCGTGTCTGCTCAGTTCATGACCAACAAGGCGCTCCTCGAGAGAGGACTCGAACTTATTGAAATGCTGAGGGAAGACTCTGCCAAGCTGGCAGCTGAAGACCTCCACGAGCTCCTCCGCGCCTGGGAAAACACCCACCGCATGTGGATTGCCGAAAGCCATCTGCGTCACGTTCTCTACCGTGAAGAGAGCCGTTGGCCCGGTTACTACTTCCGCGCCGACTATCCCGAGATGGATGAAGCGAACTGGAAGGTCTTCGTCAACTCCGTGTACAATCCTCAGACCGGCGAATGGACCATGATGAAGAAACCTGTGGTCAACATCTGCTAGTCAGGTTCTGAGCAAGTGACCTGCCACCCCGAGCACTCCGGTGCTCGGGGTTTTTATTTTCCCTTTCCTTTCGGGCACTTTTCGNCCTTCGGCCACCCTGCAACCCNGCCCTTCCCCAAAGGCATGGACCTCTCNGCTTCCACTTTTGTGTTGAAATTAATCTCAATGGTGCGTTAATTTTCAGAGTTTGTTTNAAAAATTTTTTTCACATGACTCACACCTTTTCACTGGAAGTGAGAGGCGTCTGAAGAGTCTCTTGTGAAACCCCGTTGAAAACAGACCATGGAGGAATGGTAATGGCCCATGTCCAAAAGGGAAATCGCGCGATCCTGGTGGTGGGAGGCGGCATGAGCGGCTTGAGTGCGGCCATCGAGGCCGCTGAAGCGGGAATGCAAGTCTACCTCGTCGAGAGGGAGCCATACCTTGGGGGTCGTGTTTCTCGAATGAACAAATATTTCCCCAAGCTTTGTCCGCCCAGTTGCGGCTTGGAAATCAACTTTCGCCGTTTGAAAAACAACCCTCGCATACGGTTTTTCAATATGGCCCGAGTGACCGCCATTCAGGGACAACCCGGTTCCCTCGATGTGACCATTCAAATCAGCCCACGCTATGTGAACCACAAGTGCACCGCGTGCGGGGAATGTGCCCTGGCTGCCGAAAGGGAAATTCCCGATCCCTTCAATTATGGTTTGAGTTCCGTCAAAGCCGCCTACCTTCCCCACGATTTTGCCTTCCCCATGAGATACGTTCTGGACCCCTGCGTTTTGGGAACCCCCGAAGGAGAAAAGATCAAAAATGCATGTCCCTACGGAGCCATTGAGCTTGACATGCAGCCACAGGTATTGGACCTGCAGGTGGGTGCGGTCATTTGGGCCACGGGATGGGACCCCTACCCGGCCGAGAAGATCCCGTACTATGCCTTTGAAAAAACAGGGAATGTCATCACCAACGTCATGATGGAACGGATGGCATCACCCTGCGGTCCCACTCAGGGCAGAATCGCACGCCCCTCCGACAACGGTGAGGTGAACAAGGTGGCTTTCATCCAATGTGCCGGCTCCCGTGATGAAAACCACCTCCCCTACTGCTCGGGCATTTGTTGCCTGGCATCCCTCAAACAGGCCACCTATCTCCTGGATCAAAACCCTCAAGCTCAGATCAGCATCTACTACATCGACATTCGGGCACTGGGCAAATTTGAGGACTTTTTCAACCGGGTCCAGGCCCATGACAACGTGACCCTCATCAAGGGAAAACCCGGGGAAATTCTACAGGATCCTTCCACGGGCCTGGTCACCGTGCAGGTGGAAGACCAGACCACGGGCCACATCCTGCGTGAATCCTTTGACCTCGCTGTCCTCGCCACGGGAATGGTGGCGTCCACCGCCAACGATCCCGTTCCCGCACCCGTCACTGTGGATGAATATGGTTTTCTTCTCAACAGCGACACTTCTTCAGGCATCATCGGCGCAGGGTGCACCTGCCGCCCCACGGATGTTGCCACCAGCGTGCAGGATGCCACGGCGGCCGTTCTCAAAGCCATTCAAGCCACGTGCGGGAGGTAAAACCATGAGTGATAAAATCGGTGTCTATATTTGTTCGGGCTGCGGCCTAGGGGATGCCCTGGACATCCAGGGGCTGGCCCATGTGGCCACATCGGAGTACTCCGTTCCCGTCTGCCGTCAGAACCCCGTTCTTTGCAGCAAGGAAGGAGTGGACTTCATCCGGCAGGACATTGCGGACGGTGCGGTGGACGCTGTTGTCATCGCCGCCTGCTCTCCGCGAGTCATGACCGATGTGTTCTCTTTTCCCGAGGACAAGGTTTTGGAGCGGGTCAACCTCAGAGAGCAGGTGGCCTGGTCACACGCGCCCCAGGACGAAGACACCCTAATGATGGCCGAAGACCATTTGCGCATGGGCATCGTCCGGGCAAGGGAATCCACTCCTCCAGATCCCTTCACGGTGGAAGACCTGAGCAAAACGATTCTCGTGGTGGGCGGAGGACTCGCGGGAATGACCGCAGCGCGGGAAGCGGCCAGGGCAGGTTATGGAGTGGTCCTGGTGGAGAAGGAAGAACAACTGGGCGGCTATGCCAAACAGGTCTTCAAACTGCCGCCACACCTCCCTCCCTACGAGTCACCGCACCCTTTCGACCTGCAGCAGCAGATCGAAACCCTCTCCACCATGGAAAACCTGAAAATCTACACAGGAGCTCAGGTTTCGCAGGTCACCGGGGCCCCCTGCATGTTCGATGTCCACATCATGCACGGGGGAAATGAGGTCCAGGAAAGGGCGGGAGCCATCGTGCTCACCAGCGGTTCCGTTCCCTATGCTGCTGAAAAACTGTCACACCTCGGGTTCGGCGGCCACGCCGACGTGATCACCGCCCCCCAGCTGGAAGAGATGTTCAGGACTGACGCGGTGAAGAGACCCTCTTCGGAAGCTCCCGTTCAAAGCGTTGCCTTCATCCTTTGCGCGGGCTCGAGAGACCCCGAACACCTCCCCTACTGTTCCGCCGCCTGCTGTGTGGAGGCCTTGAAGCAGGCACGCTATTTTAAGGAAGCTCACCCCGAAAGCGTTGTCTACATCTTCTACAGGGACATTCGAGCCCACGGCACCTACGAGCTTCTTTACAAGCAGCTTCAGAAGGACGGCGCCTTTTTTGTGCGGGGGACGGTCACCGGCATCGAGGATGATGGTTCGGGGCAGCTGATCCTCTCCGCCGATGACGTGCTCACGGGTTCGCCCATCATGACCGAACCCGTCGATCTGGTGGTTCTGTCCACGGGCATGGTGCCCACCACCGCCTTCGGCAAAGCATTCATGGCCCAGTCACCCCAGGAGGGGGAGGAGGCCCCCATTCCCGTGGACACCATACGCGTCTCCAACATTCTCAACCTCCAGTATCGGCAGGGCCCTGAACTGCCCACCCTGAAATACGGTTTTCCCGACTCTCACTTCATCTGCTTTCCCTACGAATCCAGGCGAACGGGAATCTTTCCCGCGGGCACGGTCCGTGCGCCCATGGATTATGCCGCGGCCATGACCGATGCCACGGGAGCGGCCCTGAAGGCCATCCAGTGTGTGGAGATGATCCCTGAGGGCAAAGCCCTGCATCCCCGATCGGGAGATTTGAGCTACCCGGAATTTTTCATGCAGAGGTGCACTCAGTGCAAACGATGCACGGAGGAATGCCCCTTCGGGGCCATCAACGAGGATGAAAAAGCCAACCCCCTTCCCAACCCCACCCGCTGCCGCCGGTGCGGTGTGTGCATGGGAGCCTGCCCGGAACGGATCATTTCCTTCAAAAACTATTCTGTGGGCATGATTGGAAATGTCATCAAAAGCATGCATGTGCCCGATGAATACGAAGAAAAACCGCGCATTCTGGTGCTGGCATGTGAAAACGACGCTTATCCCGCCCTTGACATGGCCGGTATTCGGAAACTCAAATACAATGCATGGTTGAGGACCATTTCCATGAGGTGCCTGGGGTCCATCAACCTCATCTGGATCGCCGACGCTCTCTCCAAGGGCATTGACGGGATCCTTCTGCTGGGATGCCGGCACGGTGACGATTACCAGTGCCACTTCATCAAGGGCAGTGAACTGGCCGACATCCGCATGTCCAAAATTCAGGAAACCCTCAACCGCCTGGTGCTCGAATCGGAGAGGGTCCGCGTGGAACAGGTTTCCATCGCCGACTACACCCAGCTGCCTCGAATTCTCGATGCCTTTGCCGATCGGCTTCAGGAGCTGGGCCCCAATCCCTACAAAGGATTCTGAGAAGGCACCTTCTTCAGCCCATGGGTCAATGCCTTCCCCGCCCCACAGGGGGCAAAGGGTCACTGCTAAGGAGTTAAACTTATGGAACCCAAAATCGTGTCTCTGGAGATGAGAGAATACATTGCCGAGATGGGGGGCGAAACGCTCAACTGGTGCATGCAATGCGGTTTGTGCACCAACCTGTGCCCCTGGCGGCTCGTACCCGGTGAAACCAGTGAAAAATTCAATATTCGGCACATGCAGCGCCTTGGGCAAATGGGAATGGAGGGTTTTGAAGACGAAACCATTCTCTTTGCCTGTTCCACGTGCAGCATGTGCCAGACCAACTGCCCAAGGGGCGTGAAAATCGTGGACAATGTGCGCGGAATGCGCGCCAGCCTGGTGGGTGCGGGCATGGCCCCCGCCGGTTTAAGACCCATCCTGGGAAGCGCCCACGCCAATGGCAATCCCTGGTCCGGCCCCCGGGAAAAACGCATGGACTGGGGCAGGGAGCTGGATCTTCCCGCCTTTGGGCCCGACAAGGAATACTTTCTATTCGTGTGCTGCCATTCCTGCTATGACCCCCGAAGCACCAAGACAGCCCGAAGCATCGTTCGGCTCCTTCAGCACGCGGGGGTGAGCTTCGGGGTCATTGGAACGGAAGAGAGCTGCTGCGGGGAGAGCCTGCGCAAGGTGGGCGATGAAGAACTCTTCATGAACCTGGCCCAATCCAACATCGACCTTTTCAACGGAAAGGGTGTGAAAAAAATCATCACCACCTCCCCCCATTGTCTCTGGACCTTTGCCCATGAATACCCCGAACTGGGAGGGCAATGGGAAGTGATTCACTACACCCAGGTCCTGGAACAACTGGTGAATGAAGGCAAACTGTCCTTTCCCAAAAAGCTCGGCAAAAACGTGGCTTTCCATGACCCATGCTACCTGGGGCGCCACAGTGACATCTACGACGCTCCCAGGAATCTGTTGCATCATCTGCCGGGAGTCACCGCTCAGGAGCTCGCACGCCACAAGGGTCTCAGCCTTTGCTGTGCCGGCGGTGGAGGCCGCATCTGGGCAGAAGCTCCCATGGGAGAACGTTTCGGTGAATTGCGCATTCTCGATGCCGTCCAAAAGGGGGCTCAAATGCTCGCCACCGCTTGTCCCTACTGTGTGAATATGTTAACGGATGCATGTAAGAGTTTGGAAAAACAAGACGACCTGGAAATCGTCGAATTGTCCGAACTCCTGGCGGAAGGGCTCCCCTAGGCCAGCGGGTTCCAACTGTACCAGCCAGCGTACGGGCGGCACACTTTTCTTGCAAGGAGCCGCCCGTTTTTTTGGCTGGCCCCGATCTCCAAGAGGCTTTTTCGAAAACCGATCATGCATGTGTAAAAAAGAGATAAAGAAAGAGAAAGCAATGCCCATAAAGCTTGAAACACTCAAAAACGACCGACAGGACTATTTTCTTCTCAAGTGGGAAAACGACCAGCTCATCATGGAGCCACACTGCTTTTGCGGCTTTGAACTGGATGAAGATTTCTTCTGCCCCGAGTGTCAGCGCAAGTGTGACTGCACCTACTTCGCCTGTCTGGACCCCCATTCCCTGACTATGGCGGAGAGGCTCATCCACGGAGATCCCACTTTCAAGGATTTCAAAATATCCCTTATAGGTTGATCCACAGTCATGACGTTGTGTTTCCGGGAGACGGTCGCAGTCAGGGAAACCCCTAGTGGTTTCATGAAGAGATCCCTTCTCTCGCGGACCCCATGATGCCATCACATGGTCGAGGAAATTCATGAACCAGCAAACATCACCCACGGAAAAACCCGTCCTCACCGAGGACAGTACCTTTAAATTCGCATGTGGAGACACTCTGCCCTGCTTCACTCAATGCTGCCGGGATGTGAACATCTACCTCACCCCCTATGACGTTCTTCGCCTTCGTCGAGCCCTTCAGGTCAGCTCCGGAGAGTTTCTCCAACGTTACACGCAACATTTTCTGGCCAAGTCAACGGGCATCCCCGTCGTTCAGCTAACCATGGATTCCCGAAGCCTTTACTGCCAGTTTGTGACCCCTGAGGGCTGCAGTGTGTACAACGATCGCCCCTGGGCCTGCCGCATGTACCCCCTGGATCTGGGAAATCGTGAAGGAGAATACCATTTCATCGTGAATCACGAGAAGTGCCTGGGTCTTCTGGAACCCAATGTCCAGACGGTGGCCCAATACCTGGAAGGCCAGGGCGTGGAGCCCTATGTGGAAATGGAGAATGCTTATCAGGAAGTTCTCCCCCCCGGTTACAAACCCCAAAAAAGTCTCGGCGCCAGCTTGGGGAAGCTCCTTTTCCTGTCCTATGACCTGGACCGTTTCGCCCAGCTGTTGGACGACCGAAAATTCGTCTCCTTCTATGAGATTGAAGAAGCTTTGCTCCTGGAAGCCCAGGAGAGCGATGAGGCAATGTTGAAGCTGGCGTTTCTGTATGTGAGAAGCCAGGCCAAAGAACTCCTCAGCATGTTTTGAGATGCATCCGATCACCTTTGTTTAGGGGGACTGTCCCATGACCCTGGAGAACACAGCGCCCGAAGAGATACAAAGCTTGTTGAAACCCCTTGAGGGGGAATCCTTTGCCTTTGCCTGCCATCCCGGCGTGCCCTGTTTCACCGAATGCTGCCGGGATCTGAAGCTCCTGCTCACGCCCTACGACGTCCTGCGCCTCAAAAAAAGCCTCGCCCTCGATGCTTCTGACTTCCACGAGGCTCACACAAGGACGGAATTCGATGAGCAGCGGGGATTTCCCATGGTATTTCTGGAAATGAGGGAGGATGCAAGAAAGACGTGCCCCTTTGTGTCCGAGAAGGGGTGCAGGGTTTACGGAGATCGGCCGGCCGCCTGCAGAACCTACCCCATTGCCAGGGCCACGCGCATGCACCGAAGCCACGATCGCGTCCAGGAAGACTACTACGTCCTGGAGGAAGAACACTGCCGTGGCTTCCAGGAAAAGCAGCGCTGGACGGTGGAGGAGTGGATCAAAGATCAGGGGCTGGANCACTACCATGAAATGAACAACCAATGGATGGAGATCATCACCCACCCGCGCCTGAACCAGGGCAAACGCCTTTCACCCCAGCAGCAGCAAATGTTTTTCCTCGCATGCTACGACCTGGACAAATTCAGAAGATTCATCTCATCAGGGCGGTTTTTGCAAATATTTGAATTGGATGAAAAAGAAGTGAAGGCCGTTGAATCAGGGGATGAAGATCTGTTGAAGCTTTCTTTCAAGTGGATCCGGTTCTCTTTCTGTGGAGACCCGGTCCTCAAAATGCGTGAAAAAACCCAGAACGGTCAATGATGAGAAGATCGATCCGCCCCGCACGATCCCTTGGGGAGGCTCGATCCTCCAATTCCCGCCTTCGCCTGGTTCTCTGGGTCTCATGAAAAAACATGAGGATTCGGAAAACCTCATCCTCACATAATTCACATCACCCTGAACCCGCGAAGGGTCTGTGGGGGCCGTACCATGACCTTAATTTGCGACGGATGGCCCCACCCCTTCATTCTTCAATGATCTGCGATCGGCATGCGTCATCGGACCACACGGGAAGAGGGCCCGAGGTGCCCGTTTCAGGATCATACCTGTGCCTGTATGAGCAGGCGGCACGGGCGGAATCCTGCATGTGCTTCCAACCGCGGATAAAGTAAGAGCACTGGTCATTAAAGCAGACGTAAAAGAACTCGGAACTCCAGGTGGACATGGGTGGAACACCCCACTTCTTCATTTTCTCGCCGCAATGGGGGCAGAGAGTCTTGTTTTCCATTGTGTTCTCCTTTTCCATTGACTCTATTTTTCTTGAAAAAAGACTCTTGAAAAAGGGTGTGAATCTGCAAACCTCCTGTTGGAGGACACAAAAGTCTTTTTTCTCACAAGCTTTCACACCCTGCATTAGGTAATCATTTGTGCCTGAAAAGACAAGGGCTCCGCCCCTCTCCCTTCAAAGCCGATGATTCAGGAGATTTGTATGTTGTGCTCTTCCACGACCCCCGCCATGGCAGGGGTATGGAAGATTTTGAAAAACCCGCTTTATCTTCTGGAAGGAAACGGCATGAAGGGACTTTTGAGGCGGGTGGAAAGGCTCAGGGCAACAACACTGCCCTCCCCCTTACTGAAAAACAGACCACCTGGCCCGGTCAGAGTCACTGCGGCATGTGATCCCCCGCCTTGAATTCACGGTTTTTCATATAGATGGTCGTGAATTGCTTCATGGTGTCCTTCATGACCTGCTGGTAGTCGGGCACATTCTTGTCGAAAACGTTTCCAATCTTCTCATAGGAAAGGTTGTGGAGGTCGTTGGCCATTTCGAGGTATTCTTCCCGCACGTCATCGGGAAGGGCTTTGATCATGTTTTGCCCCAGGAGGAATTCAAACAGGCCATACATGTCTTCCAGCAGCTTTTTCATGGCCTCCGGCTCCTGGCTTTCTCCCTTCTTTTCCGCGAGAGCCTTGCAAAACTTCATGATATAAGGGTTGCGTATGGGCACACCGGGAGCTTGCTCTCCGGGGGCCAGGTTGTTGACTTCTTTTTCCATCATTCTTTTTTCACTCCCCGTTAAATTTGGTCCGCAACAGATCTTGCAACACGCGATGGATCTTTGTAACAGAAAACCCCATCGACCTCAACGATACCTTGTGTTTTCAGTCTCGTGTTCATGGGGGATCACACTATGCCGTAGACGCCGGGCAACCTGTCCTGAAAACAGGGAATCTGATTGCGAAACGCTTCCATCTCCCTTGATTCCAGGATCCCCTGACACCATTCTTCTCCTTCTCCCCCCTGGGCCAGAACGCTCCCCCATGGAGAGACAATGGCCGAACGGCCTCCGTACGTCAGCCCGCCACCTGCCCCCGTGCCGTTGCAACCCAGCACGAACAGCTGATTTTCCAGGGCGCGGGCCCTCAGCAAAAGGGACCAGTGTTCGATCCTTGCCCGAGGCCACAGGGCGGGAACACACAGAATTTCTGCACCCGCAAGGGCCAGCTTGCGAGCCAGTTCAGGAAATCGCAGATCGTAGCAGATCATGACACCCACTCTTCCCACGGAAGTGTCGCAAACCAGGGCCTCCCGCCCACGGGAGAAGTGAAGGTGCTCCCCCGCATGGGTGAAGAGGTGAATCTTGCGGTACTCCCCCGCCATTCGCCCGTCTGCATCGATGACATGAGCCACGTTGTAAATGTCGTCGCCATCCAGGTGAGGAAGGCTCCCCACGATGACCATCTTTTCTTTCTCAGCCAGTGTTTTCAGCCTGTCCAACAGGTGGGGACTTTCAAGAGCCATTTGCCGCAATTGAGGGTAATGAAACCCGCAGGACCACATTTCGGGCAGCACGGCCAAGCGGCAATCCTTTTTTCCCATGCGGGAAAGCTCCCCTTTCACCCTTTCCCAATTGTCCTCCACTTCCCCCGAAAGGACATGAAACTGAAAACATCCTGCCACCGTATCAATCAGGGTTCCACCTCTCTTTTTCCCGTTCATGCTATTTCATCCTTCAAAAGGGCAGAGATTTGTGACAATGGTCCATAATTAACCCAAAATTTCATTGGCGCCCATGAGAAAAACTGTCCCTGAAAGGTCCCACGGGATAGAGTAAGGAAATACATGAAACTCGGTTGTGAAAGGGCAATGAAACCCGCCCGCATCACGCCTTCCAGAGGAGCTACCATCATGACCCACACGAGGGACGAAGTGTACGAACGCCTGGCTGCGCACCTGGACGGTCTTCCCGCAGGCTTTCCCCGCACGGCCACAGGGGTCGAAATACGGATTCTCAAGCGCCTCTTCAGTCCTTTGGAGGCGGAAATTGCCCAGCTGCTCCACCTGCGCCCCGAAAGCCCCCAAAGAATTGCAGCGCGAAGCCCATGGGATGAAGAAGAGCTGGGGGAACACCTGCTGGCCATGTCGAAAAAAGGTCTGATCTTCAGAATTCGAAAGGGAGACGAGTTCCGATATATGGCCGCCCAGTTTGTCATCGGCATATGGGAATACCACGTGAACGACCTGGACCCAGATCTCATCAGGGATGTGAATGAATATCTGCCCCATTATTTTGACAGAAGCCACCAGGCCCAGACCCCCCAGTTGCGCACCATCCCCATTTCCAGGGCCCTTCCCTCGGAGCAGGCCGTCATGCCTTATGAGCAGGCCCGGGAGATCATCAATTCCCAGGAAAAAATCGTGGTGGCCCCCTGCATCTGCCGCAAAGAACACCAAATGACGGGTGGAGGATGCGGCAAACCCATGGAATCCTGTCTTGTCTTTGGAAACGGCGCCACCTATTATGAAGAAAATGGTCTGGGCCGCTCCATCTCCAGGAAAGAAGCCATGGAAATACTGGCCAGTGCTGAACACCATGGCCTGGTCCTTCAGCCTTCCAACGCCCAGAGCATCGTGAACATTTGCACCTGTTGCGGATGTTGCTGCCAGATTCTCAAAAATCTTAAAACTCTGCCCAACCCGGCCCATTACGTGGCCTGCAATTTCATCGCTCAGCTTAAGGAGGCTCTCTGCAGCGGCTGCGGCACCTGCATCGCCTCCTGCCCCATGGATGCGCTGCGGCTGGAAAATGAAAAAGCCATATTCATTCCCGAGCGGTGCATCGGCTGCGGTGTCTGCGTTCCCCTGTGCCCGGAAGAAGCCCTGAGCCTCGTGCCCAAAGGGGAAGAAGACCGTATCATTCCACCACCTCACCTCTTTGAGACATTCAGGAGAATCCACAGTGAAAGAATGTCCAAGCTCAAAGCACTGAAGGGTTCATGAAAAACAGCCGGAAAACCGGGGCACCCCCATCCCGGCAGCCATTGGGAGCGACAGTCGACCCTCACGGGGTTTCGGGAACAAGGGAGTGAAGAGGGCATGTTCATGGCCATCAGAAAAACGAACAGCTTCCGGGCGCTCCTTTCAGGATCCATTGAAGCAGGGAATTCTCCAGGCGGATGAACGCGCGGGGACATGGGGAGGAGAGACTCTCAGGACAGGAGGAAACCATGGATCGCCTCGGTCAGACGGCACCACCGGGCAAATCTTATGAAAGCTCCATCACGGTGAGGTTCGGCGACACAGACCCCTACGGCGTGGTCTACTTTGCCAGTTATTTTCGCTACTGCCACCAGGGGGTCGAGGACCTTCTCACCCATCTGGGCTTCGCGCCCGAAGAAGCTTTCAAAAGCACTCAGGAAGGTTTTGGCCTTCCCATCGTTGATGCAAAATGTTCTTTCATGCGTCCCGTGAGATATGGTCAGAAAATGCGCCTTCGGGTCTGCCTGCTGCAAGCCCGCACCAAGGCCATGACATTCGGGTTTTATTTTTATCCCGCGGAAGAAGACGTTTTGGTTGCCAGGGGCGAAGCGACCCTTGTGGCCATCGATCAGAACTGGAAGTCACGAGCCATTCCTGAAAAGCTGCGGGAAGCCCTGGCGCCATACATGCCCCCCATGCACACCTCGTAGAAGGGTTGTGAAGAAATCGGAAAAAGGGCAACGTGTTGCAAAAGTTCTGAAAATCCATTAAAAAAGACATCTTCAGAAAAACAACCCGCAGGGCACAGGCAAGGTCCGTGTGCCTCCCTTCCGGGGCTTGGAAGAATTCTAGGCTAAAAGGTGAAAAAGAGATCATGGCTACCGTTCAAAAAACCTACCAGGAAATCAATGAAAAGATCCGCAAGGGACAGGCTGTGGTGGTGACAGCCGACGAAATGGTCCACATCGTCAGGAAAAAAGGAACGGAGCGAGCAGCCCGTGAAGTGGACGTGGTGACCACGGGCACTTTTGGCCCCATGTGTTCTTCCGGTGCCTTCATCAATTTCGGGCACACTCAGCCTCCCATCAAGACCGCAAAAGTCTGGCTGAACGACGTTCCCACCTATGCGGGCCTTGCGGCGGTGGACATCTATATTGGAGCCACGGAACCCACTTTCGATGACCCGCTCAACAAGATCCGGCCCGGAAATTTCGATTACGGCGGAGGCCACGTGATTCACGATCTCGTGGCGGGCAAGTCCGTAAGGCTGCGGGCGGAAGCCTACGGCACCGACTGCTATCCCAACCGCCACGTGGAGATGAACGTCACCCTGGAAGACCTTCCCTATGCGGTTTTGTGCAACCCTCGCAATGCCTATCAAAACTACAATTGCGCCGTGAACCTGTCCTCCAAGACCATTTTCACCTACATGGGAGTGCTCAAGCCCCGAATGGGCAATGCCAATTATTCCACCTCGGGACAGTTGAGCCCCCTTCTCAATGATCCCTATTACAGAACCCTGGGTTTGGGCACCCGCATCTTTCTTGGAGGAGCGCAGGGGTACATCACGTGGTTCGGCTCTCAGCACAATCCCAGGGCACCGCGTTTGTCCAACGGAGTCCCCTCGACTCCTGCGGGAACACTCATGGTCACGGGAGACCTCAAGCAAATGAAGCCCCGCTGGCTTCTGGGCACCAGTCTTCTGGGCTACGGTTGTTCCCTGGCTGTGGGCATCGGGATTCCCATTCCCATTCTCAATGAAAAAATGGCCTTTTACACAGGGGTCTCCGATGAAGACATCGTGACGCAAGTGAAAGACTACAGCTTCACCCAGTCGGAACCCCTTGCCCAGGTGACCTACGCCCAACTGAAGTCCGGCACCATCACCATCGAGGGGCAGGAAATTCCCACCGTGCCCCTGTCCAGTTATGTTCGGGCTCAGGAAATCGCCGGCATTCTCAAGCAATGGATCCAAAGGGGTGAGTTTTTCCTGGGAGAACCTCAACACCTTCTGCCCTCTGTGCCCGAGGATGAAGGGGCTTTGGCGGATCCATCCCGGGACGAAAGCCCTCCACTGGCATGACGTCAAAAGAGATGGATTTTTCAAAGTTTCCCCAACTGCGGGAAAAATGTGAGCAAATGGGGAGAGGTCTTGAGTCCTGCAGATCCATAGGTGTGGCTTTTTCCGGTGGAGTGGACAGCGGATTTCTAGCATGGTTCCTTCAGAACATGCTCTCCAGGAAGGTCCACGCCCTCATCGCCCTCTCTCCTCTCTTGAGCGTGCGGGAGAGGAGAATGGCGCGAAAGTTCGCCGGGCAAATGGAGTTGAACCTGCATGAAGTCCAGGTGAATCCCCTGCTTTTGGAGGAAGTGCGCACAAACTCCCCCAAGCGCTGCTATTTTTGCAAACGCGCCATCATGCAGGCTCTCCGTGACCGAGCCCTCGAGCTGGAGTGCGATGTCCTCGTGGAAGGAAGCCACGCAGGAGACTTTGAAATCCACCGGCCGGGCCATTCCGCCTTGAAAGAACTGGGCATTGAAAGCCCCCTTGCACAGGGGGGCCTCACCAAGGACGAAATCAGGATGCTGGCCCGCTCTGCGGGCCTTTCCCATTGGAACCGGCCCTCCCAATCATGCCTGGCCACAAGGGTTCCCTATGGCGTGGAACTTTCACACGACCTCCTTAAAACCATTGAAGAAGCCGAGAACATTCTCTGGGAAGCGGGGTGCCGCCAGGTGCGGGTGCGTCTCCATGGACCCCTGGCTCGCATCGAAGTGGATCCGCAAGACATGGTCTTTTTCCTGGATGACAAATTCCGAAAAGAAATCCTGGTGTCCTATGGCCGTTTGGGTTTTCTCCATGTGGCTCTCGACCTTGCCGGTTTTCACAGCGGCAGCATGGACAAAGAGGTGAAAAACTCTTCTGGAAGAGCAAGGAATTTGGGCGACGCTGACAATGCAAGGTGAAAAAGTGTTCCATAAAAAGAATCAGAATGAGAGGCGGTGATTCAAAGTGCCCAAAAGAGCCAAAGGAATCGGACTCCTTTCAGGAGGCCTGGACAGCATCCTGGCAGTGAAAGTTCTCCAGGAGCAGGACCTGGAAATTCTCGGGATCACTTTCACAACCCCCTTTTTCCAGGCGGAACCGGGAATCAGGGCCGGCCGAACGGCGGGAATACCCGTCCGGGCCCTGGACATCACCGAAGAATTCCTTCGAATGCTGCGAAAACCTCGATACGGCTTTGGCAGCCAGATGAATCCCTGCATAGACTGTCATGCCCTCATGCTCCAAAGGGGGGGGAGGATCATGGAGGAAGAGGAAGGGGACTTTCTCTTCACGGGAGAAGTTCTGGGCCAGAGACCCATGAGTCAGCGGCGGGACTCCCTGAAGAGCGTGGAAAACCTTTCGGGATATGGCGGTCTCGTGCTGCGCCCCTTGAGCGCCAAGCTCCTGGACCCCACGCGCGTGGAACTGGAGGGGCTGGTGGACAGGGAGCGCCTGCTGGACATTCATGGACGGTCGCGAAAGCGCCAGGTGGAACTGGCGGCACACTACGGCATTGGGGAATACCCTCAGCCGGGAGGGGGGTGCATGCTGACCAAGGAAGGATTTGCCCGTAAGCTTCGCGAACTGTTGAAGCTCTACCCCGATGCATCGGGGCGGGAGGTGGAAATGCTCAAGTATGGCCGCCACTTCTACCTGCCCGGGGACATTCTTTTCATGGTGGGAAGAAATCTGCGGGACAACGACAAACTGGAAGCCCTTTCGTCCTCGGAGGACGTCCTCCTGCGCATTCCCGATTACCCAAGCCCATTGGGGATCATGGTCCGGCCCCCTTCCCTCCAAAAGGAAAGCCTGGAGGTGGCGGCCCGCGTGCTCATCGCCTACAGCGATGCTCCGGTCAGCCATTCCATTGGAGTGGAGTGGACACACCGGGAAAGAAAAAACATGATGACAACCGGCGGCATGACGAGAGCAGAAAGCCAGAAGCTCATGATCACCTGAGCCCATAAGAAGGGTCAATGGCTTCGCGAGTCTCCCTGTGCGCCCTCACGGCTGTTCCCCCCTGCCCCAAATGGGCCTTTGAAGGGTGGTGAAAAACCCTTTCTGCCCTCACGGCTTTTGAGCATGATCGCAGAGGGAATTGAGAGGACAGATGGCTGTCTTGGGTTTGCGCGCCTGGCAAAGGCTTCTGCCATGGAGAATGAGCTGGTGGCTGAAAAGCACCCAGCGTTCTCGAGGAATGACTGCCATCAGGTCCCTTTCGATTTTTTCGGGATCTTTTTCCACCGTGAGCCCCAGCCTGTGGGAAACTCTTGCCACATGCGTGTCCACCACAATGCCCGGCACCCCATAGGCGTTCCCCAGGACCACATTGGCCGTCTTGCGCCCGATTCCCGGCAGTTTGACGAGAGCGTCCAGATCGTTGGGCACCTTCCCCCCGTAGTCTTGGTGCAGCACCCGGCAACATTCCTTGATGTTTTTTGCCTTGTTGCGGTAAAAGCCCGTGGACCGGATGGCTTCTTCCAGGTCTTCCAGGGGAGCTTCTCCAAAAGCCTGAGCCGTTGGATACTGTTTGAAGAGGCCTGGGGTCACCTTATTGACACGTTCATCGGTGCATTGGGCGGACAAAATGGTGGCAATGAGCAGCTGGAGGGGGTCTTTGTAATCCAGGGAGCAGCGTGCTTCGGGGTAATTTTCATCGAGGACGGCCAGTATGGACGGTATTTTTTCCAGGGCATGGGCATGCTTCCCTTTTGACTGCACTTTTTTTGAATGCGGCATGGATTTCCTCTCACCAGGACGGTTCACGGGCAGAAGATTAGAAAACCGGGGGACAAATTTTGCCCTTAAAGGGTCAAACTCCCATTGGTTTTACGGGAAAAAGCAATTATACTGTGTCTCTGAGAACGAAACAGTTCAGGTGACCGTTTGCGTTGCATAGCAATATTCACCTGATTTCACAAGATTGGAAACATCAGGAAGACCAGAACGCACAAACTTTGCACATGCACCCACCTACAGGGAGGCAAGTTTTAAGAGCATGTTTGAACGACATTATTTCCATTGCGGCATCCTTGAAGACACAACATTTTCGGCAAACGCTCCTTTTAAAGGCATTCAGAGGGAAAGGCGGCAAATGTTGAGTCACGTCATCCTGTGTCCCTTCTGTGACAATGGGCATCCCATTCCCATTGATTTCGACTCGATCCATCGATGCACCTGCGGTGCATGTTACAAGATTTGCGGAAGTCAGTCTCTGGAAAAAGGAGTGGGAGACATTGCCCAAGAACTCTGGAATGGTGAAGAGCTGGATTTTGTGCGAACCATCCCCGTGGACTTCTGCAACATCGTTATTGAAAGAGAATTTGACCGGTTGCTGTCCATCAAGCAGACCTCCGAATTCAGTGTGATGGAACGTTTTTGCAAGTATGATTCAGAAAACCATCTAAGCTTGGTGTGGGTGAAGCGCTTGTTCTGATCCCCATGGAGACGAAGGGGGCACTGAAGATGCTATTGAAAGCCATGAGAGATGCATTGAAAGCTTGATCGCCTCCCAGTTCATGGGGTCAAATTTCCACGTTCTTTTCATCAGTTCCCCGGCAACATCGGTTTATTTTCAATTGTGAACTGTCACTGAACCTCCTTGAAAGCCCGGCTTTCCTGTCAGGAGGAGACCTTGTTGGCTAGAGAGGCTCCCGAAGTGGGCCTCTTTTTGTTTTTGCCCTGCACGAGGGGCAGAAATGAGGCGATCTCATGGAAAAGTCGGTCAGTCAGGTGGCGATGGAATCAGCGGGCATTCGGTCGGCCCTCGAGCGCATAGCAGAAGAGATCCTCAAATCCCCCTCGGATCCTTCCAAGCTGGTCCTCATAGGAATCCACACGGGAGGCGTACAGCTCGCCAGGCGGCTTCAAGGCATTTTTCTCAAGGGCCACGGCCTTTCCATTCCCATGGGCACCCTGGACATCAATCTTTATCGTGACGACTGGACTCGCCTGCACAAACAGCCCCTGGTGCGTTCCACGAATTTTCCTTTTCCCATGGATGAACAGGAAGTGGTGCTGGTGGACGATGTCCTCTACACGGGCAGGACCATCCGTGCAGCCCTCGATGCCATCATGGACTATGGTCGCCCGCAGAGGGTTCAGCTGGCGGTCCTGGTGGACAGAGGCCACCGCGAGCTCCCCATATGTGCTCAATTCGTGGGCATTTCCATGCAGACGGAAGCGGAGCAGCAGGTGCATGTGGTGCTCTCTGAAAAAGAAGATGAAGACCGGATTCTCATCGAAACACCCTCCCACTGAGCTCCTGTCCAGCAATGGGCCTCATGCCCCCGAACCCTGGTCAATGTTGTTGGCTTGAGCTGCCTCAGCCAGTGCCATAACACCTCTACGTCATTCCCGCGAAGGCGGGAATGCAGCTTTTTCAGGATTTTGAGGATCCACTCCTTCGGGGGAATGACGTGGCAGAACAACACCCAAACCCATGAATGAAAAGCATTGCCCCCCTGGTCTGCCCGGGAAAGGGTTCACATTTTTCATTTGAAAAAGCCGCGCTCACATGGTAAAGACTGTTTTGTTCAAGCGGGAGTAGCTCAGCTGGCTAGAGCATCAGCCTTCCAAGCTGAGGGTCGCGGGTTCGAAGCCCGTCTCCCGCTCCAGCACATTCAAGGACTTGGCGGAATTTCCGCTGAGTCCTTTTTTGTTTTCCTCCTATCACCCGCACCGAGTCACCACCGCACAAACCTGCCCCGTGCCGGAGAACGATTCTTTTACTTCCCGCAAACCCCCAGATGAACGGCAGCCATTGCACACAGAGGGCTTGGGGACCTTCCCTTACGGTTTTTCTCCAAAGCCATAGGGCAAAACGGTGCTGAAATTCCGGAAGGATGCTGAGCATTGCTGAGATCTCCCGTGTTTGGGTGTGCTTCCAAAGTGGAGGCTCAACAGAAGGCTGGTTGCAGGGTACGGGGAAAGAGTAATGGAAAATCTACGAATAACCCGCAAAAGGATCAGGATGATGCGGGAGGTCAGAGGCAAGCGGAGGGTCGGCAGCACAGGAAACCCCCTTGGAAGGAATGCAAAGAGACGGGTGACAGGTTTTGGAGGAGCCTGGTTTGGAGGACAATGCTGTTGAATTAATGAATTGTGTGTTGCCCGCCCCCTGCCTCCGCGAAAGCTTGGAACTGGAAGAACTTGAAANGACT
>SL_3KL_010_SEDDRAFT_10000356_pt1 | contig 36408 bp, 27 predicted proteins | sample SodLakKL_010_SED_2_FD_10381 | JGI IMG/M metagenome (IMG submission 10381) | reverse complement strand
TTCTTCCGAGGTTTTGAATATTTCCCCTGAGCAAAATATTACATCTGCTTTTTACTATGCCCATGCGCCACCTCCGCGGAGAACAGGCATTTCTTTCCTGATTTTTACCCGCCAGCTCAAGATTGACTGTGTAGTATAAGTTTGTTTCAGACACAAGGATACTGAAACACCAGGAACTCCCTGCCGTTTTGGCCGGATTATGATGGTATGGATACACCTACCAGGTGGACATCCCGGGCTTGAAAAGTAAGAAATACTTGATAGCCACCTTTAAGCCATCCTGTAATGAGATACATCATTATGAAACAACTTATACAAAATTCACAAACCCTTTAAATTAGATAAAAATGAAATCGCAAGTTAATCTAATAGCTATCATGGCGTTGTTTGCCATATTTTTTCAATTTACAAATGAAACCGCAGCCCAGGGGCGCAACTCTGAAGAAGTAGAATTTACTGTATTGGGCAATTGTGGAATGTGCAAGGATCGGATTGAGCGGGCCGCCCTTACAGTAAGAGGTGTGCGCCGTGCCGATTGGAACCAGCAGGAACAGAAAATCACTGTGGTTTATCGTACCAGCCGCACGGATCAAGAATCCATTGAAAGGGCCATTGCCGAAGCTGGACATGATACCGAAAACTTTATTACGGACGATGAAACCCATAGCAATCTGCACCATTGCTGTATCTATGAGAGAGAGTCTGAAATGTTGGAAAACAACAAGCTATACAATGAAGACTAAGGGCTCTGTTTTGATGTGTTCTGTGAAATCCAATTGTTTGAAATTTAAATCTGAAAGTCATGTCAGTAAAACAGTATAAAATAACAGGCCTGCATTGCCAACATTCTGTAAACAAGGTGAAGAAAGCTGTTGAAAACCTTGACGCCGTAGTCCATGTTGGGGTGATGTACCATGAAAGTGTTATGAAAATTGAAGCAGAACCGCAGCCTTCACTTCACACTATGAATGACTTGTTGGAAAACCTTGGTGATTATAAACTGTCACAAAATTAACGGGTTGTATTTCTGTTGTCAATTGCCAGTCTGGGGATACACATCGTTTGGTTGATAGTACGACCGAATTTTTAACACAACAAATTAAATACTGAAAAAATGAATACAATAAAGATAATCTCACTTTCTCTTATTTTTATATGGAATACTGCCTTTGCAATTGGCCCTGATGACAACATAAGCGGGCAGGTGTTTGGTGGATCTGGTGAAGCAGGAGCTGATAAAACGCCATTGGCCGGAGCCAATGTAGTTTGGCTTGGAACCACACAAGGTGCGGCAACCAATGGAGATGGTGTTTTTCAGCTCAATACCAGTGTTGATTTACCCCACAGGTTAGTAGTTAGCTTTATGGGGTATCAGTCAGACACCATTTGGGTTGAGTCCGCACAAAGAAACCTGGATGTAGTGCTGGTTTCATCCAAACAACTGGACGAAGTGGTAGTTTCCAGCCGTAAGTCAGGAAGTCATGTTTCATCCATTGAACCCATTTATACCAATGTCATTACCGAAGATGAACTCCAGCGGGCAGCCTGCTGCAATCTGTCAGAAGCTTTTGAAACCAATGCTTCTGTGGATGTTTCATTTACGGATGCTGTATCTGGTGCACAGCAGATCGAACTTTTGGGGCTTGCGGGTATTTACAGCCAAATATTGACTGAAAACACACCTACCATACGAGGTTTAGGCCAACCCTATGGACTCGGTTTTATTCCCGGGCCATGGATGGAAAGCATTCATGTCTCCAAGGGTGCAGGGAGTGTTGTAAACGGATATGAATCGATTACAGGCCAAATAAATGTTGAGCTGAGAAAACCCGAAGCTTCCGATCTTTTTTATTACAACTTTTACGGCAATGACTTCGGCCGTCTGGAAAGTACTATCAACTCAGCAGTGCGCTTGAATGACCAGTGGTCAACCATGGTGATGGCTCACGGTGAAATCCTGGAAAACAAGTTTGATCACAACGAGAATTCTTTTTTGGATCATCCCCTTTTGCGTAAATACAATATTGTGAACCGTTATCGCTATGATCTACCTGGGGTGATGGAGTCTCAATTTGGTTTTCGGGTAATGCAGGAGGATCGCCGCGGTGGGCAATTATCATTTTTTGAAAATGGTTCACAGTTTGGGAATACCGACTATTACGGGTTTGGTGTAAATACAGACCGCTATGAGGCATTTGCCCGTACCGGGTTTTTTCTCCCCGGACAGCCTGATGGCAGCATCGGAACCCAGCTGAGTTTTATTCACCACAACCACGATGCCCAATATGGTCTTAATAATTACAAGGCCCGCCAAAATACGTTATATGCCAATATCATTTATGAAAACTCCATTGGCAATGACCCTGACCATATGCTGAGTGCTGGTGTGAGTTACATCTGGGATGATTATCGTGAACGCTTATATGATGACACCAACCTGGATCGTACCGAGTCTGTTCCCGGTATTTTTGGTCAGTATACTTACAGTTTTGAGGATGTGTTTGTGGGGATAGTGGGTTTGCGGACCGATTTTCACAACCTGCATGGAACTTTTGTGACGCCCCGCCTTCATACCCGCACCAACCTAACTCCCACAACAACCCTGAGAGCATCGGTTGGAAAAGGCTACAGGGTGCCCAGCAAAATTGCTGAAAACACAGGTTTGCTGGTGAGCAACCGCCAGTTGATTTTTGAAGAGGAGATTAATGCCGAGGAAGCCTGGAACTACGGGGGGAGTGTTACACAATCGTTTTTTATGTTGGGCAGGGATGCCTCACTGGCTCTTGAATATTACCGGACTGATTTTCTAAATCAATTGATAGTGGATGTGGATTCGCAATATGGAGCAGCGCGGTTTTACAATCTGGATGGAAAATCCTATGCTAACAATTCGCAGGTTGAGCTCAAATTCGAACCCTTGTTGTTTTTGGAAATAACCGCTGCCTTCAGACTTACGGATGTGAAAACCACTATTGATGGTGATTTGTTGAGTAAACCCTTTGTCAATAACCACACAGGTATGCTTTCAGGTTCGTGGCTGTCGCGCAACAATAACTGGCAGGTAGATCTTACTGCACAGTTCAATGGCAAAAGCCGGATTCCTGGAGCAGAGGAGCTGCCCGGAGAGTTCAGAATGCCTGCACAATCTCCTGCTTATACCATTTTACACGGACAAATCACCCGTCGCTGGAATAGCTTTGATTTATATATAGGGGGCGAAAATCTAACCAACTTTAAGCAGGACAATCCTATTATTGCTGCTCAAGAACCTTTCGGTGAGCATTTTGATGCTTCGCGGATATGGGGACCCATCATGGGACGCATGTTCTACCTGGGGTTACGCTATAGTATCGAATAAAGGAGATAGATTAGATGGCTTTGATTGTTTCAAAGTCGCAAATAGCAAACAACCACAAAAGTTTATTTTGCAACGTACGTATTGCATTCAATTGGCCTTTGTGGTTGCTTGCTGTTTTTTTTAGCTAATTCTTACCTTATCAACCTGTCAAGGGAGTATTTACCAGCACCGGTAATAAACAATGCTATGAATCCTATCAGGTAGACCAGCCCAAGCTCCTTATAACTGAAAGGGTCGTTGGCATGGACAATAAATACGGCCACCCCCATGGTAAAAATGAGCGAAAAAGCCGCCAGCCGTGTTGCCAGTCCGGACATTACCATCAACGAACCCAGCACTTCGGCAAGGGTAGCCAGCACCAGGGAGAAAGTACTTCCCAGGCCCAGGGGATCGGGAAAGGTGATTTCTTCACCGCTGAACAAACGCATCAGTTTTGGCCAGCCGTGGGTCAGCATGAGGGCTCCCATCCCCAATCGTAAGATAAGAAGAGATAAGTGCGTTTTGAAAGCCGAAACAGAAGCATCAAAGATTTTTACCATATCAAAAGGTTTTGATTTTTAATAAGGATAGTAATTATCATTCCTTTGTTTTTGGGTTTCAGCAGGAGCGTCCGCAGCAGAATCATCATCCAGCAAAAACAGGATCCATCCTTTCACGGGTATTAGTCTGGCTCTTTCCAGTTGCTGTTCCGTTTGCCGTCGGGACCTGCCAAAATTGTCACCACTCACTGCCATCCCACCGCCCTGTCCGCTCAGTAGCTGGGCCTGGTGTACTTCAGAACTGAAACCAACACTAACCTGTGCAGACTTTTCCCGGTCGATTCCCATCTGCGTCAAACTCAACCTTATATCATAATGCAATGTTCTCCGTATGTCATCCATCCATAAGCGGGCAATATTTGTGTCTGCGAATTGGGTTCCCTGTTTATCAATGATCACTGCATCTCTCTCGTTAACAAGTTGCACCCATTTTTGAGGGTTGAAGGGTATGGATTTCACGGTGTCTCCTTTTTGTTGCAGTTGTTCCATTATCTCTTCCTGCTTTCTCAACATTTCAGAACGAGCAGCTGGAAAACTGATGCCATAATCTTCATTTCTTTTCCCTTTGTGATCAACCCAGATGGAAACACCGTTGGTCAGTATGCTTCGGATGGCAACCGGATGAGATGTTTTGGCCTGGATGCGAATGCTGTCGTCAGTGAAAAGGCTTCGGATTTGTATAACACTGTCAGCAATGTATGCATATCCATCGTCCGGCACCTCAGAGAGGTTTTGGGTTGGGTGGCTCCCCACCTGCGATAAAGGAGCCGAGGTGATCGAGCTGCATGCGTAAATAAAACCCACCAAAATAATTACAAGGTATGAGCTTGCTTTCATGGGTGGTATGTATTGCTTATTGTTTGTTTGGCTGTTGTTTGGCATGGCTGGGGTTAATTAATTGTTTGTACAAAGATATATGCAAAGTACGTTTTTTTTAAGCAAAATTGTGGTGCGAAACTTATTTAACGTCATTTAGTATAAGGTGTTTAAGGGTTGACACCCAGTTTGTTTGATCGTTGAGGCTTTCAACCCATTGAAATTCCTGGCCACCGTTCTCCAGGAAAAGGGATTTGTATTCATCTCCCAGTTCAATAATGGTTTCCAGGCAATCGGTTACGAATGAGGGGCTGGTAATAAGCAGGGATGTAACACCCTGTCTGGCTTTTTTTACTATCACTTCATCGGTAAAGGGAGAGAGCCAGCTTGTTGAAAAACGTGACTGGAAACAAACGGAGTAATCACTTTCCCTGAGATTCAGTTTGCGTGCCAGCAGCTTTGTGGTTGCATAGCATGCTGCCTGGTAGCAAAACACATTCTGGTGGTTCATTTCCTTTGTGCAATGAAAATGGGTGCAGTCTTTACCCTGGTGGGTGGCACGCAGATGGCGAAGGGGCAGCCCATGATAGCTGAAAAGGATATGCTGGTAGTTGTCAGGATTGTTTTTGCGAATATTTTCTGCGACATTTTCAATGAACCTTTCATTCTCAAAGAAAGGGGCGATGGTTTTCAACGCAGGAATATTGTTCCACTTGTGCAGGGTATGATGAACCAGCTCAGTGATGGAGCCTGTTGTTGAAGATGCATACTGGGGGAATAGGGGTGCCAGGATAAGGTTGGGGTAGTTCTTTTGCTGAACGGTTTGCAGTGCACTTTCCAGGGAGGGGTTTCCGTAACGCATGCCCAGCAAAACATCAAATTCATCTCCCAATTGTTGTTGCAGTTTTTGCCTGAGGCTTTGGGAATACGACAACAGGGGAGAGCCTTTCTCTGTCCATACTTTTTGGTAAAGCCTGGCTGATCTAGGAGCCCTGAAAGGTACAATGATGCCATTGACAAGGAGTTTTCGGAGCCATGCCGGCATGGTAATTACCCTTTTGTCTCCAAGGAACTGTTTGAGGTAACGCCTGACAGCTGCCACAGATGCGTCGTCTGGGGTACCCGTATTGGATAAAATGATAGCTGTTTTATTCATTTTTGGTTTCCTATGATTCTTTGTGCGAGCCTTTTTCCCTGTTTGGCCCTGTCGGCCATGCCAATCCCATCACGCATATTGCCTCCCAGTAAAAGACCGGGAAACTGGTTTTCAAAATACCGTATGGTATCAAATCTTACACCGCTGTTTGCTTCATACTGGGGGATGGCATAGTCGTAGCGGGTTATTTTCAAAAGGTCCGGCTTAAATTCCGGTAGCTTCATCAGGTTGGATATTTCATCTTTTACAATTTTGCGGATTTGGTCATCTGGCAGCTCTGACAGGGCTTTATTTCTTACACCCCCCATAAATACTGTCAGCAAAGCTCCCCCATCGGGTGCCCGTCCACTGAAAAGGGTTGACATATACAGGACTCCCAGTACTTTCCGTTTCTCCCTGGAGGGTATCAATCCTCCAAAGCCATCCAGATTGATCCCTTGCCAGTTTTTAAAACCCAGGGTGACTTCTATAATTTTTGCATAGTGCAGGTTGGTGATATTTTTTATCTTTTCTTCATCCAGGAAAGGAAACAGTCCCTGCAGGTTGAAGGATCCGCCCGTGAAAACCACATTTTTGGCCCTGATTTCATATTTGTCACCCGATAACTGCCACCTGGCCCTGTATGCAACATTTTCGGGCATCACCTGAAGTTGCTTTACATTAAAAGTGAAATTCTCTTTACCCGCATGGGTGTAAAGTGCGCTGGTGAGCCTGGAAAGACCGCCTTTGGCTGAAAATACTTTACGGGTTGCTTTTTTTTCCCATTCGGTTTTTTTCTCCATTTGTTTTTTGATGGCTCCCCCAATAAAACTGCCATAGTTTTGTTCCAAATTATAGAGCTTGGGGAGGGCATACATGGGTACCAGGTTGTCCGGGTCACCGGCATAAACGCCAATGATGAAAGGGTCCACTGCATAATCCAGAAAGCTTTTCCCCATACGCCGTTTTACAAGCTCTGCAAGCGTTTCGTGTGGGTTTTTCCCTTTTTTACGAAAGGGCTCTCCCAGCAATCTGAATTTATCTTTCAGGGAGAACAGGGGGGTTTTGATGCCTTCCAATACCCCCGAGGGAAGGGGCTCCCATTTTCCTTTTTTTAGGATGTAACGCTTTTTGGCGTTTTCGTTGGCAGTTTCCAGCTGGCAATATGGCTCCAGATCTTCAAATAGCTCTGCAATTTCACTGCTTCCAATGACACCCGTATTGGGCCCCAGCTCATAGGTGAATCCATTTTCGGTAACAGTCTGTATCACTCCCCCGGGTTTTGCGTTTTGCTCAAGAACCATGAAAGGGATTCCTGCTTTTTTCAGGTAGTGAGCTGTGCTAAGGCCGGTAAGACCGGCTCCGATGACTAATGTGTGTATGGATTCTTTTTTGGGCATCTGGCTGGTTTTTGTTGTTGCTTATAGACAATACAACCCTACGAAGATAAAGTTTATTGAAACATGACAACCTTTAGCAGGGTTGATAAAACAGAAAATTGTTGTTTGGTGTCCGTGTCTTTTTCAAAAGATATAGAACCGTGATTGTTTTTGCCGGTATTTACAGATAGGTTAAACCGTTCGGGAGTATTGTCCTTTGCTTTGTTCCAGCAAAGGATCAAACTCCATGGCAATATTGCGTACTACCAGAAACCCATTTTCCAGGAGTTCCAGGCTATCTTCTTTTAGTTGCAGCAATCCATCATCAATGTATGGCTTTAGCTTTTCTTCGTTGAATCCTACCAGGCTTTTCAGTTCATGGGTGCTTATTTGATACCGTGAGGCAATTTGGGGGAAGTTGAGATATCCGTTGCACATTATTTCATTGATAATAGTTCGCCTGATAATATCTTTGGGGCTTAGCTCATAGCCCCTTACTGTGGCAAATCCATTTTGATTGATGGCTTCGATATAATCGTTGATGTCTTTGTGGTTTTGATAATAGCCGCCCTGTAGCTGGCTGATGGAAGTAGCACCAAAGCCATATACCTGGCCGGTGGTTTCGCGTGTGCAATATCCCTGGAAATTGCGGTGCAGGTTATTGTTTTTCAATGCTATTGCAAGTTCATCTTTGGGTTTTGCATAATGGTCCATACCAATGGCTGTATAACCGTTTTGGGTCAGCAGGTTATAAGCTACTTCAAACATGGCCAGCTTCTCCTCCGCAGTTGGAAGTCCTGATTCTTCAAGTTTTTTTTGGGCAGATTTTACCCAGGGAACATGGGCGTAAGAAAAAGTGACCAACCTGTCGGGTGAGATTTCCAGTGCCTGTTTCACCGTGTTTTGGAACGACTCCGGGGTTTGACCCGGCAGGCCATAGATCAAATCCAGGTTTACACCTTCCATGTTGTTTTGCTTCATCCGTGCAACAACCTTTTCAAGAGGGTGAAGGGATGGTTCGCGGTTAACCAGTTGCAGTACATGTTGGTCATAATCCTGAATACCAAGGCTTAGTCTGTTGAACCCCATTGCGGCAAGCTGGTCAATGTCTTCAAGTTCAAGGTAAGCCGGATTGCACTCCATGGCAATTTCTGCTTTTGGGGAGGGCCTGAACGTGTGCAGGAGCACATCCATAACCTTTTTTACCCAACCCGGATCGATAGCGTTGGGGGTTCCACCACCCCAGTGTATTTGGGTCAGAGGGCGAGAGGTATCCAACAAGGCGGAAACGGCTTTTATCTCCCTGATGAGTGCATCAATGTATTTTTCCAGCATTTCATGGTGGGGATAGCTGCTGGTATTGCATCCACAGAAAAAACAGAATTTTTTACAAAAAGGGATATGGATATATATGGAGATGTTTTCAGGATGATCATGGTTGGAATGAACCACCATATTCCTGTAATTTTCTGTATTTACCCCTTCATGGAAAAAAGTGGCCGGCGGATAGCTGGTATAACGGGGGCCTGGTTTATTATATTTTTGAAGAACGTCTGTGTTCATGATGACGGTTTATGGAAGACAACAATGATTCCGGGCTGGACCCAATGATACAATGATTGTGTTGGTTTGTATTGCACCACTTAATCTTTGCATTTAAGCAAAAGTATAAAATTAACCTGTTTGCCACAAGCCAGGAGTCTGAATTCTGGATTGGTTGAGACATTGATTGCAGCTTTTTTAGGAAATCAGGACTCCCAGTGAACTTGCTTAATGAAGTCCACCACAAATTTTACGTTTTCAACGGGGATGCCTGGCACAAGTCCATGCCCCAGGTTGAAAATCCATTTGGATTCCTGTTGGTGGAACGGGATGAAGCTGTAAAGCTCTTTACGAATGGTGTCGCGCGAGGCAAACAGGATTCTTGGGTCAAGGTTGCCCTGCAGTCCTACATTCTTATCCACCAGCTTGCGGGCGGTGTAAAGGTTTGTTTGCCAATCCACACTCATAAAATCACATGTATCGTGGTTGATGGATTGGATGCCCGTGCCAATTCCTTTTGGGAAAAAGATAAAGGGTGTACCGGTTTTCCTGACGGCATCAGCAATTTTTTTCACCGACGGCATGAACACTTCCTGGTAAAAGGTGAAAGGAACAATACCTGCATGGGTGTCAAAAAGCTGAAAGGCAGACACTCCATGTTTTACCTGCTGAAGGGCGTAATGTATTGTAAGCTCTGTTACTGCATCGGCAATTTTCCGTGTGAGTGCTTTTTCTCTGAAAAAGAACTTTTCAGCATCTGTAAAGTTGGATTTTGTGCCCAGTCCCTGCAACATAAATAGCATTACTGTCAAAGGGGCACCGCAGAAGCCAATGAGCGGTTTGTCATTGCCCGGTGTTTCCAGGATTTTGTCAATGGCATTGTAAATGTACTGGAGTTTTTGGGCATCAGGATTTAGCCGTTGCAAGGGGTTGTTGGTATCCTTAAGGGGCTGTTCAAAAACAGGGCCTTGATCTGTAAAGTCAAGCCCCATGCCCATGGCATAAGGGATAACCAGTATGTCAGAAAACAAAATGGCGGCATCCACACCCAGATCATCGATGGGCAGCAGCGTTACCCGGGCTGCCAATTCCGGGTCTTTCATCATTTGCCAGAAAGTGTATTGCTCTTTCAGGGCAAGGTAGGAGGGGAGCACACGGCCCGCCTGGCGCATAAACCATACAGGCGGGCGATGAGTGCTTTTACCTTTCAGGGTATCAAGAAAAATATCAGACATTAAAGTGTTTTAAAGTTGTTTTAATGCTTTAAGGCTGGCATCCAGTGTTTTGTCAATTTCTTCGTTGGTGATGCATCCCACCACGAATGCTGCTTCAAACTGTGATGGGGGCAGGTAAATGCCCTGTTCCAGCATAAGGCGGTAATACCGGCCAAATTTTTCGGTATCACTCTCACTGGCATCATCATATGATTTCACCTGGTTTAACTCGGTGAAGAAAAGGGTTATCATGGATCCAACTCTGTTTATAACACCTTTGTGTCCGGTTTGTTTGAGGTTTTCCTGCAAACCTTTTTCCAGTCGGGCCGATTTTTCTTCCAGGTTCTTGTGAAAGTCAGGCGTCTGATCAATGATTTGAAGAGTAGCCAGCCCGGCAGCCATTGCCAAAGGGTTTCCCGATAATGTACCTGCCTGGTAAACGGGTCCGGTGGGGGCCACTTTTTCCATGATTTCTTTGGATGCACCATAGGCTCCCACGGGAAGACCTCCACCGATAATTTTTCCCAGACAAGTGATATCAGGGGTTACTCCGAAATATTCCTGAGCTCCACCTTTGGCCAAACGGAACCCTGTCATTACCTCGTCAAAAATCAGAAGGCACCCATATTTTTGGGTAAGACCTTTCAGTCCCTCCAGGAATTCTTTGTCGGGAACAATGACACCCATGTTTCCTGCCAGAGGTTCTAAAATTACAGCGGCAATATCATTGCCGTGCTTTTCAAACAGTGCAGCCACACCATCAAGGTCGTTGTATTTGGCTGTGAGGGTATCCTGTGCTGTACCTTTTGTAACACCAGGGCTGTCGGGAAGGCCCAATGTCATAGCTCCTGAGCCGGCCTTGATAAGGAAACTGTCGGCATGGCCATGATAACATCCTTCAAACTTTATGAATTTGTCTCTTCCCGTATAGCCGCGTGCAAGGCGCAAAGCACTCATGGTAGCCTCGGTACCGGAGTTCACCATGCGTACAATTTCCATAGAGGGTTTCATCTTTTTGATCTGCTCAGCCATGTCGGTTTCGCCCACCGTGGGTGCTCCGTAGCTGGTGCCTCTTTGGGCCGCATCTTTAAGTGCCGCAATTACGCGGTCGTCGGCATGTCCAACGATCATGGGTCCCCATGACGATACGTAATCAATGTATTCATTGCCATCGATGTCCCACATGCGGGCACCTTTGGCTTTGGCAATAAATGGGGGATTGCCTCCCACACTGCGAAAGGCTCTCGCCGGGGAGTTCACACCGCCGGGTAGCGATTGTTTGGCTCTGTCAAATTCTTGTATACTATTGTTGTAATTCATATTTTGTAGAAGTTTTAAGATTTCATTTTAGGATACAAACTTATGAAAATTGCAATAACTCCTTACCGGGAAAAAGTTGGGTTCAGGTTTTAGATTATGGTCATATTTTTTTTTCATTTACCAACCATTTTGCTACTTCTTTGGCATGATAAGTAAGAATGATATCTGCTCCGGCACGGCGGATGGATTTTAGGATTTCTAAGGTGATACGTTCCCCGTCAATCCAGCCTTTTTCGGCGGCAGCTTTTACCATAGAAAACTCTCCGCTTACATTGTATGCAGCAATGGGGATGTTAAAGTTGTCTTTGGCCCGTTGTATGATATCCAGGTAGGATAATGCAGGCTTTACCATGATGATGTCGGCCCCCTCTTCTATGTCAAGTTCGATTTCGCGCATGGCTTCGTTGCTGTTGGCCGGGTTCATCTGGTAGGTTTGGCGATCACCAAACTGGGGTGCACTGTCTGCGGCTTCGCGAAAAGGTCCGTAAAAAGCTGACGCATATTTGGCCGAATAGGCCATGATGGGTGTTTGGCTAAAACCTTCCCTGTCAAGCGATTCGCGAATCCTGGCTACCCTGCCGTCCATCATATCGCTGGGTGCTACCATGTCAACCCCCGCTTTGGCAAAGACAACCGCTTGCCTGGCCAGGGTTTCCAGGGTAAGATCGTTGTCCACATCATTGTTAACGATAGTTCCGCAGTGGCCGTGGCTGGTATATTCACAGTTGCAAACATCAGCTATAACATACATTTCCGGAACCTCTTTTTTGATAGCCCGAATGGCTCTGGGTATGATGGCATCCTCGTGGGCTCCCGTAAGGCCATGCTCATCTTTGCTTTCAGGAATGCCGAACAGAAGCACTGAGCGGATTCCCAACCCATAAAGTACTTTGCATTCTTCCACCAGCAAATCGATGGAGAGCTGAAACTGCTCGGGCATGGAACTGATAGGATTTTTTACCTGTTCGCCCGGGCAGGCAAATAATGGCATCACCAGGTTGTCTGGCGATAGCGTGGTTTCGTTTACCATGGAACGGATAACAGGGTGTGACCGGAGTCTTCTCAGGCGGGTGACGGGGAAGTGCATAGGTTTGTTATGTTTTGCTGTTTTGTTTTGCAAAATAATCATTGATGGCCTGCACCAGGGATTGGGCAGAGGGACTGTTTGCTATCACCGTGGGGTCATACCCTGCTTCCCTGATGGCATCAGCTGTTGTAGAGCCAATGGCTGCCAGTTTCAACTTGTTTGTCTGTCCAAAGATATGCAAAAAATTGTGAAAGCCAGAGGGGGATGTGAATATGCATAAATCTGCCTTTTGTTCCCTGATTAACCGCTCTGTTTTTACATCTGTTACAGGTAGTGGGATGGTTTTGTACACATTTATCCTTTGTACGCTGGCCTTGGGCCCAAGATTTTCTTGCAAAAAGTCAGGTGCATTGTTGCCCAATGCAAGCAACACTTTATGACCGGGTTGGATGGCCTTTTCCTGTAAAAATGCTGCCAGGTCTTCGGCTGTTTTTCCCGGGTTGATATAATCGGCTTCCAGTCCGTAATTCTTCAATTCACTATGGGTGCCGGGCCCCACAACAGCGGTTTTAAGGCCGGGAGCTAAAGCATAGCTTGCCTTTCTCTGCATTAGGTTTTCAAATAAGCCACGAACCCCTTTTTTACTGGTAAAGACCAAGAGCTGGTATTGGCCCGGTTGAGTAACTGCATTGATTTGGTCGTCTGATATCTTTCGTGTTTGCGTTTTGATCATGGGGAGGTTATAGGCCTGGAAACCCTGCTGACTGAGCAACCTGAGCATCTCCCGGGCCTGATCGGCGGGTTGGGTAGTAACGACGACTTTCTTCTGCATAATCAAGAGGTATTGTTGTTCCGGATTTCTTCCAGGATTTGCTCAGAACCTTTGCGGATAAAAGAGCCTGCAAGCTGCTCAGCCAATTTTATGCTTTGGTCCGGGTGTCCGGTGAGTTCCTCCAGCAATACTTTATCAGCATTGAGGCTGGAAACAAAGCCTTTGATACGGAAGTGATTGTCTTTGATTTGTGTGAAGCAGCCAATGGGCACCTGGCATCCTCCCTCCAGCAATCGAAGGAAAGTTCTTTCGGCAAGTACTGCTTGCAGGGTAGGTTGATGGATGGCGGGGTGCAGGATGTTTAACAAATCGGTGTCCTGGTCTCGGACTTCCATGGCAATGGCTCCCTGGCTGACAGCGGGAATAAATTTTTCGGGATCCAGAATTTCTGTGATAAGGTGGTCCAGCCCCACTCTTTGCAAACCGGCAGCAGCCATTATCATAGCAGTGCAGTGGCCGTTTTGCATTTTCTGCAAGCGAGTATTCACATTGCCACGAATATCTACGATCTTGAGGTTGGGGTTGTGTTTTAGAAGCAATGCACGACGGCGCAAACTTGATGTGGCAACTACATCTTCCGAATGGAGCTCGTCAAGCTTTTTACCGTTTATATGCACCAAAGCATCACGAAATTCACCCCTTTGCAATACCCCTCCCAGGGTGAGGCCTTCAGGAAATTGAGTGGGCAAGTCTTTGAGGCTGTGCACGGCAATGTCGATGTTGTTTTGGAGTAGCTCCACTTCAAGCTCTTTGGTAAACAATCCTTTATCGCCAATTTTTGACAGTGCCACATCGAGTATTTTATCACCTTTGGTTTTGATGATTTTAACTTCAATATGTAGGTCCGGATGTGCCCGCTGCACGGTTTCTTTTACACTGTTGGCCTGGTACATTGCCAATTGGCTTCCGCGGGTGCCGATGGTAAGGGTATTGTTTTTCATGGTTTTTACTTCAGTTCGAATAAGCGGTTCACCATTTCAATGTATTCCCGTTGTTTACCGTTGTCGCTCAGGGTCTTCAGGTTGCGAATAAACAACCGGGCATACTTACGTGATATGTGGTCAGCATAGCGGGTAACCAGTTCGTTTTCGTCAATACAGTTTACTTTCAAAAAACCCTCCAGCTCAGCTGCATTGATATCATCGATGCTTTTTTGGATTTTCCGGATGGAAGGGGTGAGCTCTAGTGCACAAATCCAGTCGTTGAATTCCTGCTTTACAAACCGGATTATCTCCATAGCTTCCGATACAGCTTCTTTTCGTTTGTTCTGCGTTTCTTTCACTATTTCCTGCAAGTCATCCACAGCATAAAGCCTGGTGTTGGGTAGCTGAAGAATATCTGTGCTGATGTTGCGGGGCACCGACAGGTCCATGTAAAGCTGTGGGGTATTTCTTTTGCTGGCAAACTCTTCAACCATTTTCCTGGTAATAATGTGTTTTTGGGCTCCGGTGGCCACCAGAACCACATCGCAGGCAGGCAGGTACTTGTTTGTGTTTTCTATATGAAAAGCTTCAAGGTTATGTTTTTCGGCCAGTTCAAGGGCTTTACTGTAAGTTCTGTTGGTGATATACAGCGATTGGCAGTTGCGTTTCACAAGGTTTACCAGGGCAAGCTCTCCCATCACTCCCGTCCCGATAAGCATGATTTTTTTGTTTTCTAAATCGGGCATTTGCTGACTTAAGAGTTCAACAGCTGCAGAGCTGATGGATGCTGTACCTTTGTTGATAGCTGTTTCTGAACGTACCCTTTTGCCGGCCTCAAATGCTTTGTTGAACATACGGGTCAGCACCGAGCTGCTCATGTCATGGTCAAGACTGAGTTTGAAGCTGTTTTTTACCTGAGTAACAATCTGATCTTCTCCCAAAATAAGCGACTCAAGTCCTGAAACAACTTTGAACAAATGCTCTGTGGCTTCTTCTCCCTGATACTGGTAAAAGTATTGCCTTTGATCCTGGTTTGTTTTTTTGTGAAACTCCAGGTTGCGGAAAATAACGTCAAAAGCTTTTTGGGAGCTTTTTTTAAGAAAGTGAAAGTAAATTTCGATGCGATTGCATGTGGAAAGTGCCACGGCTCCCTGCAAATCGGGATCGATTTGGAGTTGCTTAAGAAATTCAAGCGACTCCTCTTCGGTAAAAGCATATTTCTCTCGCAATTCTAATGGGGCAGATTTGTAACTTATTCCAACGAGTCCTAACATGTATGGTTCTTAAATAAAAAAGCTAATCGGTATGGTTTTGCTTTTTTTGTTTTACTTGTAGCTACCAGCATGCTGGTATAACTTGCCACAAAAAGCCCGAAAAATAAAGGTTTTGGACAATTTGGCAACGAAGATAAGAATAATTCTTTTTTACAGGAAAGCCAGGGAAAGGTTTTTTTAGTAATTAGAAACGGTTTAAATAAATAGTAATCGTTGGGGTGGTAAAACTATACAGCAGGGGAGGTTTTTCTAGTTGATAATGTGGAGTATACTGTTCCATATTCTGTTCATTTGGCTCAAAAATGCAAATTATGGTGCAAGCATCCGTGTTTTCAGTGTTTTTTACATGAAGTTGATAGAGGCTCATCAATAATAATCTGGTGATAAAAATCCTGATAGATATAAAAGCGGGCCGGTTATATTTTATATTATTACGATTTTGATGTAATTCATGTAAAGGGTTGCTTGAATATTTCTTATTTTTATGTGCCAAAACGCTTTGTCAGCATCTGTTTCTATTTGCAATAAGATCATGCAGGTTCGCAAATCCTTGTAACCATCATTTATCTGAGGGTTGCTTTCCGGGAGTGAGGATGGCTGTTTGGGCTGCACTTTTTTTGTGCAAGGCCTGCACGGATGGTTGATGAAAAGCCCGGTAAAGGCTTTTGTTCAGTGGGAGTGCATCCTGAAAAATGAACCGGGGTGTCCTGTCTTTTATCCTGATGATAGTTTTTCCAAACTATATATTGACTGTAAAAAATCATGTTGAATTAAAATAAAAGCTATGAAACCCTATTTAAAGTTATTTACAGGTATTATAATGCTGGCTGGCTTGTTTTCGTGTGCAGGCTCTCCTGAGGAGGCCAAAGAAGATTATGCCTCTGGAGGAACCCTCATCGTTGCCAGCAAAAGTGGTAACGATGTATATTTTATTGATAGGAAAAGCGGGGAAACCCTGGCCGTTCTTCCCACCGGACTTGAGCCCCACGAGGTGGAAGTATCTGATGATGGGCGTATTGCAGTAGTTTGCAATTATGGTGACAGAGACAATCCGGGACATACATTGAGTGTGTATGATGTGGAAAAAGCCCGTTTGGATAAAACGATTGACCTGGGCTCTCATACCAGGCCACACGGGATACAGTGGATAAAAGGAACAAGCAAATTGCTGGTTACGGCAGAGGGATCGCAAAGCCTGCTGGTTGTGGACGTAGAAGCAGGTGAAGTGATACAGGTTATGGATACACAGGAAGAGGTATCGCATATGGTAGCAGCAACACCCGATTTTTCGAAAGCTTTTGTCCCCAGCATTCGTACCGGAAATGTAGCAGTTTTTGATTTGGAATCAGGACAGCTGATTGAGCATATTTACAGTGGAGAAGGGGCTGAAGGTATTGATGTGAGCCCAGATGGTACAGAACTTTGGATAACCAACCGGGCAGAAAACAATATCGTGGTTTTTGATACCCAAACCCATGAACAGCTAGCCGATTTGCCATGTGAAGATTTTCCCATTCGTGCCAAATTCACACCCGATGGCAATAAATTTTTGGTAAGCAATGCACGCTCCGGAACCATTGCTGTTTTTGATGCGGTAAACAGGCTTCATATAAAAGACATCGAACTTACCCCTCCGGTACCTGATGATACCGATGCTGAGCGATATTTTGCCGAGTTTGAAGGCACTTCAATACCCATTGGGTTGGTAGTACCCGATAACAAAACCGCTTATGTCGCCAATACCCGATCCGATGCGGTAAGTGTGATTGACCTTGAAAAGCTGCAAATCACAGATCATTTTAAAGCGGGCAATGAGCCCGATGGAATAAATTTTTCGCCACTGAGGCCGCACCAGGACAAATAAAAACTTTTGTTCCGGCGTGTAGCAATGGCACCCGGGGCGGCTTGCATTGAATACTATTGGTTTTGTTCTGATTTTTTACTGTTTTAAAAGATGGAAGAGGGTTGCTGTGTATTGGCGAGATATGCTGAGCAATAACCCAAAAACCGTTTTTACAAACTGTATTATTGCTGTCGGGGTATGGAGAGCTATTGGTTTAGCGGGAATTCTATCACCTCCAGTTCTCTGATGGTTTTTCCGTCTATCTCAAACCGCAGCATAGTGATTACTTTGTGAAAGCCACTTTTGCCAGCTGCCCCGGGGTTCATGTGCAAACAGTTGTGTTTTTTGTCGTGCTTCACTTTCAGTATGTGAGAATGTCCACTGATAAAAAGCTGTGGCGGGTTTGCCTGCATGATTTGCTTTACGGCCGGAGAATACTTGCCCGGATAACCGCCAATATGGGTTATCAAAACATCAACTTCCTCACACACAAATCTTAAATATTCAGGAAACTCAACCCGGATGTCTATGGCGTCAATGTTTCCATATACACCACGCAAGGGTTTCATTTCCCGCAGACCTCTAACCACACTGTAATCTCCGAAGTCGCCGGCATGCCATATTTCGTCACAATCTTTGAAAATGCGGCCCAGCTCGGGGTGAAGGTAACCGTGGGTGTCTGAAAGTAATCCAATTTTTCTCATTTCATTGTTAATGATTGTATGAGTTTGTAAAGATAATTGCCTTTTTATATTTACTCAAGTGTTATTTTGCGTGTTGAGAATTACAAAAATCGATACTTCTTGCTTTTATAAAGAATGGATTTATCAGGCGGCATAATCTTTAGTGGGTTTTAAATTGTTATTTGTCATTGGTCTGTAAAAAAGAACAATTATAAAGAGAACAATTATAAGAGGTATTAAATGCCAAATGCTTAACCTGTTATCCCCTTTTCATTCACAAATTGTTGATATTTTTTTGAAAAACAAAGACAGCAGCGGGGTTCAATATGATATTTTTGTAATTTAGCAAATTAGAAAAAAGCAGAATTATGAGTTATCTAGCAGATGAACCAGGGAAGATAAAGGTTAAAGATAAATATTTTGAAAAGTACATCGATTCGGGGATTATATCCTTAGCCGTGAAGAATATTGCTGATGAGATTTATGAAGATTTCACTGATGATGTTCCCTTGTTTTTGTCAATCCTCAACGGAGCTTTTATGTTTACCTCCGATTTAATGAAATCCTATAAGGGCGTTTGTCAGGTTGATTTTATCCGCTTGTCCTCCTATAAAGGCACACAGACCACCGGTGAAGTAAAAACGCTAATAGGTCTTACTGAGGATATTAAAGGCAGGAATGTTATTATCCTTGAGGATATTATAGATAGTGGTATTACCATTAAGCATTTGCTGGATGATTTGAAAAGCTATAAACCAGCCACACTGAAAGTGGCTACATTGCTCTTTAAACCTGAAGCTGTAAGGACAGATATTAAACCCGACTATATCGGAAAAAAAATCCCACGTGATTTTATTGTGGGCTATGGGCTGGATTATGATGGATACGGCCGTAACCTGTCGGATATTTATAAAATAGTGGATTAGTTTTGTATGATCCTTCAAAAATCCTCCCTTTATGTTGAACCTGGTTATCTTCGGGCCTCCTGGCAGTGGCAAAGGGACGCAATCTTCCCGCATTGCATCCAGGTATAAACTGGTGCATTTGTCTACCGGAGAGTTGTTTCGTGCCGAGGTACGCAGGTATACTAGTTGTGGGAGGCGGGTTGAAAAGTTTATGAACCGGGGAGAATTGATTCCTGATGAAATCGTGCTCAGGAAAGTATACAAAGCAGCCATACAATATATCCATAAGCCTGGGGTAATCTTTGATGGATTTCCCCGAACCCGCAAGCAGGCTGTATTGCTTGATAAACTGCTTTATAAGAAGAATATTCCATTAAATATTGTTTTTTCTATGGTGGTGGATGAGCAAGAACTCATCGAAAGGGTTATGGGAAGGTCAGAAGACTCTGGTCGTAAGGATGATAACCAGAAAACCATCCGGAAAAGACTGGATATATATAAAAAACAAACCCAACCTTTGATTGAGTATTACCAAAAGCAAAACAAGGTCGTGAACATTATAGGTATGGCTCCGGTTAGCGAGGTTACCGATAAGATATCCAGCGTTATTGACCACTTTCTGAAAAACAAAAAAATTATAACTCAAACTTTATAACATGTTGTTCTTCTTTTTGAGGTGTGGGTATTACATGGCAATTCTATTTGAATAAACCATGTCACCTTGGTGGATTAAGTTTTTTTAATTTTATAATTAACATTTGAATGGCTTCCAACTTTGTTGATCATATAAAAATTCATTGCCGGTCCGGGAAGGGAGGACCAGGTTCCGTTCATTTTCTTCGAGCCAAATATGTACCCAGGGGCGGACCCGACGGAGGAGATGGCGGTAGAGGCGGACACATTATTTTGCAGGGTAACAGCCATTTGTGGACTTTATTGCACTTACGTTACACCCGGCATGTACGGGCGCAGGATGGCACACCCGGACGTGGACAGGGAAAAACAGGCGCCCAGGGTAAAGATTACATCATAGAGGTGCCGCTGGGTACCCTGGTCAAAAACGCAGAAACAGGGCAGGTAATGGCAGAAATTACCGGGCATGGCCAGGAGGAGGTTTTACTGGAAGGAGGAAGGGGAGGATTAGGTAACCTTCACTTTAAAACTTCCACCAACCAGGCCCCAAGGTATGCCCAGCCTGGTGAGCCCGCTCAGGAATCATCCGTGGTTATGGAGCTCAAAATCCTGGCTGATGTGGGGTTGGTGGGATTCCCCAATGCCGGTAAATCTACACTGTTGTCTGTTGTATCGGCTGCCAAACCTGAAATCGCTGATTATCCTTTTACAACCCTGGTCCCCAACCTGGGTATGGTTGCCTACAGGGATCAAAAATCATTTGTAATGGCAGATATCCCGGGTATTATCGAGGGAGCTCACCAGGGAAAAGGGTTGGGGCATCGTTTTTTGAGACATATTGAGCGCAATGCTCTGCTGCTTTTTATCATACCGGTGGATAGTGATGATGTGAAAAAGGAGTATGAAGTGTTGTTGAAGGAATTGCAAATGTACAACCCTGAATTGCTTGATAAGCAGCGAGTTATGGCTATTTCCAAGTGTGACATGGCTGATGAGCAGATGCTTGACGAGTTGAAACAGGAGTTACCCGATCTACCTTATGTTATGATATCCTCACATACACAGATGGGCATAATGCAGCTTAAAGATTTGCTTTGGAAAGTTTTGAACCAAAACAATCCTCAATAGTGATTTGAAGTTATGCTCGACTTGTTGCTACATATTGATCGTGAATTATTCTTTTTTTTCAACGGGTTGCACTCTACCTTGCTGGACCCGGTGATGTATTATATTAGCTTAAAAACTTTCTGGATTCCTTTTTACCTGGTTTTGTTTCTGTTGTGCTACCGCTATTATGGATGGAAGGTATTGTTGATAATGGTTTTTGTAACCTTGCTCATCACCCTGAGTGACCAGCTAAGTGTATTTCTTAAAGATTCACTTCAGCGGTACAGGCCATCACGGGATGCAGATATACAGGATTTTGTACATATAGTGAATGACAAAAGAGGTGGGCGTTATGGTTTTGTTTCCTCTCATGCTTCTAATTCTTTTGCTTTTGCCCTGTTTATGATTTATTTGCTCAAAACCCATCTCCGGTATATTGCCCCGGTTATGATTGGCTGGGCTTTATTAAAATCTTACAGCCGGATTTACCTGGGAGTTCATTATCCCGGAGATGTATTGGGGGGAGCCATTTTGGGTGTGCTTTGTGCCTGGCTGGTGGTTGAACTTTGGAAACTGATGCATAAAAAAATCCTCAAAAAGCATCAAAATCTATTGAAGGTGAGGCAGGTTAATCAATAGCTGGATATTTTGGTTTCGATTTTATCGATGTTCACCTTATAGATGGCTACATTGTTAACTGCCGGTGCATTGTAACTAAAATCCTTGCCTGCATATTTGCGCATGATGATATTTAAAACACCCACCTTGTCGTCGTAGTTTTCAACAAATTCAACTTTCCCAAAAGCCAATACACTCCTGTATCGCATACCATAGCTGCAGGCAACCGGTTCGTGTCTGTGAAAGAGCTGATGATCGGTGCTGAAAGCAACACACACCTCAGGGTTTTGCTTCAATATGTCAATTTTTTTCCCAAACGGTGCTGAGTGCAGGTAGATGGTTTCATTTTCGTATCCGAAATTAAAGGGTAATACATAGGGCTTATTATTTTCATCTATCATGCCTATGTAGCAAGCTTCGCATTTGTCAATAACCTCTTTGGCTTTTTCGTGGGTTGTATAGAGTTTGTTCATCATATACTCTCTTTTTTTATAATTCAGTCTGGGCTGCTTCACAAATACCTGTTGGGATTTTGCATGTCAAAAATAAGCATTTTGCTTAGGTAATCCATCAAAGAAGAAAGAAATATTCTGTAAGACCCTTTAGTTTAGCTAAAAAAAACTATTATTGCAAAACTAAAATCTGAGAAAACCAAATCAATAGATATGGGTAAAATAATTGCCATAAGCAACCATAAAGGAGGTGTGGGCAAAACGACCTCCGCCATAAACCTGGGAGCCGGGCTGGCAAGGAAAGGTAAGAAGTGCCTTTTGGTGGATGTTGATCCACAGGCTAATTTGAGCCAGAGCCTGGGCGTTTTTGATCACCAGCCATCCATATACAACGCACTTAAGGGGGAGGGTGGTTTGGAGGTTCTTAAGGTGCAAAAAAAAATGTATTTAGTGCCGGCCACGGGCGATCTTGGTGGGGTTGAGCAGGAGTTGGCTGCTGAAGCGGGCAGAGAGTTTATTCTTAAGGAGCTGCTGCAGCCTCTGATGGATGATTTTGATTATATATTTATCGATTGTCCGCCTTCATTGGGATTGTTAACCATTAATGCTTTTACTGCTGCACAGGAAGTTTACATTCCTATGCAAGCGCAGTATCTCGCCATGCAGGGAATAGGGAAACTACTGGGCCTGGTTGAAAAAATACAAAAACGGCTGAATCCGGATATTGCCATAACCGGTATTTTTATTACCCAGTTTGACAGGCGTAAGGTTTTGAATCGTTATGTTTTGGAAACCCTGGAGTCTCATTTTGGAGATAAAGTCTTTAAAACACGAATCAGGAATAATGTATCACTGGCAGAAGCGCCCAATGAGGGTTTGGATATTTTTAGCTACCACCCTGCCAGCAACGGGGCATTTGATTACGGCAAGCTGGCAAAAGAAGTTATAAGCCGTAGTTAAGCTCTGCTAATCAGTCATCTTTTTTAAGCTTTTTCGATGGCTCCCACATCCATAAGTTCGCTGGTTAGCTTTTTCATGGTAAGGGGTTTGGTAATATAACCATCAAAGCCCTCCTTCATGTATTTTTCTTTGTCGCCCGACATGGCATTGGCTGTTATGGCTATGATGGGAGGAACTGTTTGGTGTTTTTTCCTTAGTTCTTTCATGGCTGTTACTCCATCCATTAATGGCATCATGATATCCATAAGAATGACATCATGCTTTTCAGGGGCAAAAGCCTGCAAAGCCTCCTCACCGTTGAAGGCTGTATCCGTTTTGCAGTTAGCTGTTTCCAGCATAAGCGATATCACCCTTAAATTTACATTTTTATCATCCACCAGCAGCACGTTTAACCCCAGGGATACATCCCATTCATCTTCAAACTCATATTCCTCGGTTTGATTGGCGGGAATGTTGATTTGGTTGATAAAAGTAAACCAAAAATTACTGCCTTTGCCCGGGGTGCTTTCCAGTCCAATTTCACCTCCTAGAAGTGCAACCAGTTGTTTGCAAATAAAAAGCCCTAATCCTGAACCATCTGCGGGCCGGGATAAAGAGTTGTCCAGTTGTTGAAACTTCTGAAAAAGTTTTGGTTGGTGTTCTTTTTCTATCCCAATCCCTGTATCTGTTATTTCAAACCTGATTTTTTCGGGTATGTAGGGGTTATGGGGGCGGGCTTTTATTGTAATTTTTCCGTTTTGGGTGAACTTTACTGCATTGTTGACCAGGTTCATTAAAACCTGCTCCAGCCTGATTTTATCAGTCACAATGGTTTGAGGTATGTCAGGATCAATATCTATTTCTATTTCATTGTTTTTGTTTATTACTTCCGGATGTGCCAGGGTTTGTAACGACTTTACCAGTTCACGCAAATGAAATGGTTCATGTTTGATTTGAATTTGACCTGCTTCAATTTTAGAGATATCGAGCATGTCGTTTATCAGCCCCAGAAGTACTTGGGCAGAATCCATGACGATACCAAGATATTCAGACTGTTTACTGTCAAGGGGCGTTTGGGATAGTATTTTACTCATCCCCACGATACCCGTAACAGGCGTTCGAATTTCATGGCTCATGTTGGCCAGGAATAGATTTTTGGCTTCTGATGCCTTTTGTGCAACTTCAGCTTCCTGCTCCAGCTTGAGATGCTTTTTGTGCTCCGTAATGTCTCTGTATAGACTTACAATGTAATTTTTACGTTTGATTTTGATCACCTGCGATAAAACATCAAAATATCTTAGTTTATTGTTTTTGCATTTAAGCGGAATATCTTCGGCCATTAGTCGGTCTCCATTGGTTTCCTGCAGGATTTTTTGCAGGGACTGCTCATAGCTCTCCTTCGGGATTAGATCTTTAAGCCATAAACCTGACAACTCATCTTTGGAATAATCCAGGATGTCGCAAATTCGTTGGTTGATCATAAAAAAGGATTCCTTCTCCCAATCAGCTACTATTATGCCGTCGCTGGCTTTTTCAAAGATGGTCTCAAAGCGTTGTTTTACTTCGTTGATTTCCTTGTTGGCTTCAGACAGCTCTATGTTCAGCTTGCAAAGCTCCCGGGTTCTTTTGTTTACAAGTTTTTCCAGGGTTTTGTTTTTTTCTTCAATTTCCGATAGGGGGAAGGATTCTCCTTGCTTGAGCCGGGGCTCACACTGAGAGTAGTGAATATGCCTGATGTACCAGTGAAGTCCTGTTTTTTCCCACAACATAGAGATTCGCTGATCTTTGAATGTTACCGGCATATTGTCAATGGTGGCTTGCATGTTAAAGTGGGCAATAATTAGCCCCTGGGTGGGCCCTAAACAGATGATTTTTCGTTGTTTTTCTTCATAATCCAGTGGGGCAGGGCATTGATGAATATCCCTGCTGAAAATACAAATCACCTCGTCCTGATCGAAAGCAAATTCATCACTGCCCGAGCCTATATTGGAAATATCTGAAGAAAAGAGGGTAGATAAAGCTTGTATATCCCTTTGTTGGGTGTAATAATCCAAAAACTTTTCGTAACAATCATTCAGCTCTTTATCAAAATCTGACAACTTTTGATGTGTGTGCATACATCGGTGGTTTTTTGTTTTTTAATCATAACCTTATTAACTGTTCTGCAAACAAGCTGTTTGTCAGTGAGGTATACAGGCCTTTGTGTCTTTCTGCTTTACAATATTAATACTTTTTTTTCATCCGGCGATGTGTTAATGGATTTAATTGTTATTTGGTAAAATTGTACACCATAGTAGGGGTATTTGTCTATAAATGGGACACTATTGTGTAGTAAAATGCTAAGGGATATTTGCTGATAAACGGTAAAAGCAAAAATTCTTTAGGAATTGAAGCAATTGTGTTTTCTTTATTGGTTTTTTGTTTTGAAGACAGTCAGGGGGTACTTTTTATTAGATTTTTTTTATAGGAGATTTTAAAGAGTGTTTGATTTTATGAATTGTATTAACTTTATGTTTAAAACAAAAAGATTGTGCTGATTAATTTACGTTTTTGGTTTATCAAATTTTTTATTCTGATTGTATGACGAGAGGTTTACTATTTACTTTGCTGTTGTTTATATCTTTGGCTTTTACTGTTCTTTATGCAGGAAATCACCAGGACTGCCAGTTCAATAACAGTGTTCCGTTTGCTACCAATCAAACGCATCTTACCATCTGGAATGGCCAGGAATATGAACCCTTTTTTGTTAAAGGAATGAACCTCGGGGTTGCCTTGCCCGGGAAGTTTCCGGGTGAGCTGGAGGTAAGCCGCGAACAATATGCCAACTGGTTTCAACAAATCAAGGATGCAGGCTTTAATACCATTCGTCTGTATACCCTGCACTTCCCTCATTTTTATGAAGTGCTTGACTCTTTCAACCTGGAGAATCCGCACAATCCCTTGTTTTTTTTTCAGGGGGTATGGCTGGAAGAGGAGCTTGAAGGGTACGAGCACGATTTGTATACACTGACCGAGACTTTTACTTTGGAAGCTGAGGAAAATGTGGACTGTGTGCATGGAAACAGAATTATTGAGCCCAGACCAGGTAAGGCTTATGGTACCTACCAAACGGATGTTTCTCAGTGGAATGTGGGGTATATTATGGGTCGGGAAATTCATCCCCACGAGGTTTTACTAACCAATGAACTACATGCCAATAATACCGATTTTACGGGTGAACATTTCGGCATCCATGATGCACTTCCCGCTGAAACCTGGGTTGTTTCCAGGTTGGACCACCTGGTTCAATACGAGTATAATTCCTATGAAACCATGCGACCGGTGAGCTTTTCCAGCTGGCCTACCCTGGATCCCATTGACCACCCCGAGGAGTGGAACGCCTGGGAAGATACAACCTCCATTGATCTGGGGACTATTGAATTGTTGGATGCACCGGCTGGTTATTTTGCCAGTTATCATGCTTATCCCTACTACCCTGATTACATCAGTTATGAAAGCATTTACCAAGGTTACGAGGATAATTACGGGCCAAACAGCTACCTGGGGTACCTCACCCGGCTCAAAGAGCATTATCATCGCTTTCCTTTAATAATTGCCGAGTACGGGGTGCCCTCAAGCTGGGGGAAAGCTCATTACGCTACCAGCGGCATGCACCATGGAGGCTTTGATGAGTATGAACAGGGAGAAAAAAATATTCGCATGTTGAAAACCATCGAAGCTGCATCCTTGGGTGGAGGTATGCAGTTTTCATGGCTCGATGAATGGTTCAAACGTACCTGGATAACCGACCATATTGACTATCTTCCCGATCGAAGAATTCTTTGGCACAATATTGCAGCACCCGAGCAAAACTTTGGACTCATTAGCTTTCAAAAGCCTCTGGAAATGGAGTTGTGGGAAGAATTTGGCGAGGACAGCCATGTGCAAAAAATGGAGGCAAGTGCTGCCTATGACTTTTTACATTTAAAAATCCATACCAATGAACTGCTCAGCTACCCTGATGATATCTGGATTTCACTGGATACTTATGATGCTGACCTGGGAGAGTCGATACTCCCTTCAGGGGATACGGTAAGTAACCGGGCTGAATTTGCCCTTCACCTGACGAATCATTCGGCCCACCTTTATGTTACCCAGGCCTATGACCTTTATGGAATTTTCCATGGGATTTCTGAACCTGAGCAGCAATACCAGTCTGTTGCCACCGATGGGGACCCCTGGCGCATTGTTAGATGGAGGATCAATACCTTTGAGCAGGATGTGCATTTTATCGGAAACTTGCAGGTTAATTACTGGTTTTTGCCGGCCCAGTCTCACGATGCGGTAACTTATCACCAGGACCATATCCATGTGCGTTTGCCCTGGTCGTTGCTTCATTTTGTGGATCCCAGCGAGTATGTTGTTTTTCATGATGATCGGGATACCCCGCAATATGAGGATACGATATCCGATGGTGTGTCTGTTTCCGTTTTTTATAAAGGTGAAAAGTATACTCCCGGGCAAAGGTATTTGTGGGACACCTGGAATACGGCAACCGATGTGCAGGAGGTGGTTAAAGGTTCTTACTGGGTAATGAAAGATCGCCTTCATGAATTCAACAACAGGGCCATTGCCCGTTGTGATAGTTTTTTTATCCCTTTTGATGGTGATCCCCACTGGGTAGATGCAGATAACGGGGTATTGAAGAACGACTTTGACCTGGATGGAAATTTTATGCAGGCATTATTGCTCGATCCTCCGGAGTATGGAACAGTTGAACTTTCACTGGATGGATCATTTTCTTATATGCCCGATTATACCAATGAGGGGCTTGACATGTTTACCTATAAGGTGTTCGATGGCTACAGCCTTTCGGCACCAGCCAGCGTTTATCTCCATTTGGACAACATCTCAGCCATAGCCGAACACTCCATCAGTGATGATTCAGTGCCAGAGCTGACAATATATCCCAATCCATCCAAAGGCAATATTTCCCTTGACGCTGAGGTACATATGGATGAATTGGTGGTTTTTGACATGAAAGGCCGGATGCTACGAAGGGAAGCGGTGAATGGATATCAATACAATACAAATCTTGATGGATATCCTGTGGGAATGTATTTGGTTAAAGTGCGTGCCGGCAAATATAACCTGCTTCGTAAAGTTAATCTGACCGAGTAACAGAAACCATCTAATCAGGCATTAAAATAGGTTTGCCTGATTTGTTGCTGGTATTTTTCATTGGCCTTTCTCAAGAAATCAACCATCTGTTTTTTTGGGAGTAGTGTTTTAGGATTGTTTTCTACCCAAATTTCACAAGCCCGGCTGATCTGCAGAGCACCCATGCTCTGGGCTATGCTCTGAAGGGTCGACAGGTAACTTCCTAATGTTTTGCTGTCATCATCGGGCAGATTCTCCAGGTGAGAAATGATATCGTTCACATCATAATAAAAGCCGGAAAACAGCTCTTTTAGTACCTGGGTGTCTTTGGATTGTTTATGAATTACATTCAATATGGCCGGGTCCATTGTTTCGTAATTGTGAAGTTGCTCAATGATTTTATTGGTTACAGGGGTTTCTTTTTCTTTTTTTCTGCTTTGTTCTTTCCAGTACAGAAGTTTTTTGAATATTTCTTTGGATTTGGCTGGTTTTACAATGTAGTCGTCCAATCCATTTTGTAAAAAACTTTCCACATCGCTGGCTATAACATTTGCGCTCAGCCCGATAATTACCGGGTATTGCGGATATTGCTCCCTGATGACCCGGGTAGCGGTAATTCCATCCATCACTGGCATTTGTATATCCATCAAGATGATGTCAAAAGCCGCTTTGCCCGGCTGGTCTTGATTGTGTTTTTCCAGAATGTCCAGGGCTTTTTGTCCATTTTCGGCAAGGGTAATCTTGCAGGCCCAGGACTCCACCATGAGTTTGATAACTTTTTGGTTGACCACTTTGTCCTCAACCAGTAAGATGTTTAGATGAAGGTTGTGGGTTTCTATCTCTTTCTGTGCATCCACAAACTGTTTGACCTTTTCATGTTCAGGAATGTTGGCTTTTATGGTAAACCAGAAAACAGAACCTTCGCCAAACTGGCTTTTTACTCCAATTTCACCACCCATCAACTCCACCATTCTTTGGCTGATGGCCAGCCCCAGGCCGCTTCCTTCCTGGGTGCGAGTTAACGATGAATCAATCTGAGAAAAAGCAATGAAAAGCTTTTGCTGTTGTTTTTGGGTGATGCCAATACCTGTGTCGTGAACTTCAAATTTCAGGATGACATTCTCATCATCCATCTTTTGGGTAACAATTTTCAGCTCAATTCTCCCTTCTTGGGTAAACTTAATTGCATTGGAAAGAAGGTTGGTTAAAACCTGCCTGACCCTGAAAGCATCCAGCTCCAGGTACTGCGGGATGGTGTTTTCTGTGAATACATTAAAGTTTAGATTTTTTTGCTTGACAAGTGATGCGAATATGTGATGAGTCTCCTCAGAAAACTTTTGTATGTTTACCGGTTCTTTGCGAATAGAGAGTTTACCCGCTTCTATTTTGGAAAAGTCCAGGATATCATTGATGATGTTGAGTAGTGAATCTGCTGAGGATTTGATGGTTTCCACATAGTCTTTTTGCTCCTTATCCAGGTTGGTTTTTGTGAGAAATTCAATGATTCCAATGATGCCATTCATGGGAGTTCGAATTTCATGGCTCATGTTGGCAAGGAATTGTTGTTTGATTTCAGCTGATTTTTGGGCCAGGGCGATGTTTTTCTTGAGTTGTTGGCTTTTCATCTCTGTGGATACATCCCTGCTGGTAAATACGATGGCCTTAATTAAAGGGTTTTTAAGGTGGTTTATTGCGATGGTTTCTATGTTTTTGAGTCCCTCTGTGGGGTGCATCACACGGTGTTTTATGTGCACGGGAGTTTTAGGGGATTGCAGCACATCTTCAAATTGTTGATTGAAAAGTTTTATATCCTCTTTATAGATCCAGTCGGTTATTTGTTTTCCTAAAGCCTTGTCCATGGTGAGGCCCGTTATTTTTTCCAGAGCTTGTGTGCAATAAGTTATAAGGCCATATTGGTCGGTAATGGTAATGAGGTCAAAACTGTTTTCGAGCAGGGTTTTGAGGCGTTGCTCGTTTTTATATACCTGTTGTTCTATGGTTTTCTGATGCGTAATATCACGGATAAAGGCCCCAACCCCTATAGTATTTTTATCCAGCGATACCGGGAATTTGCGTGTCTCAAATATTTTTACCCCCGAGTTGCTTTCATAAATAATCATTTTGTTGGTTTTTAGCACCCGCTTGTCGACTTCCTGCTCCTTAACTGCAGTCTCCAGGTGGGTAATCTCAAAGTCTGTTTTGCCTTTAAAATCTTCTGGCTTTTTGCTGTGATACTCGGCAAAGGCATTGTTTACCATGATATATTTTAAAGAGTTGTCTTTGAGGATGACAAAATCAGAAGAGCCATTGATGAAGTTCAGCAATTGTTGTTGGTAAACCTCAAGCTCTTCTTTGTAAATCACGGTTTGTTCCAACATTTGTTTGAGCTCTTCTTCAGAAGACCTGAGCTCTTCATTGAGGCTTTGCTCGTTATGAAGCATTTGATTAATGGTCTCTTCCTGTTTTTTCCGCTCCGAGATATCCTGCACATTTACAATATGATATTGCAGCTTGTCCTTGTTGTCTCTTACAGAAGTGATATCCAGCATTACCGGGAAAATGTTTCCATCTTTATGTTGGTTTAAAGACTCAACCATATAATGACCTTGATCATTGGCGTTTCTGATAAAACCAGGTATTTTGTCTTTTTCTCCGGGCGGAAAAACTACGTCGATGGGTCTTCCCTGGATTTCCTGTCTGGTGTATCCATGCATCTGGGCAAAAACAGGGTTCATCAGCTCCATTTTGGGGTTGTTTGGTAAGCTTATAACCATTCCCATACGGGTGTTTTGAAAGATATCCTCCCACTTTTTGAGTGTTTGTTCTGTTTTTTTCCGTAGCTCAATATCGCTGACAGAGCCTACCATCCTAAAGGTGTTTTTGTTTTCATCTGTCACACCATAAACATTGAATTCTGTCCAGATGTAATCATGGTTTTTTTTCTTGAGGCGAATTTCAATATTGAAAGATTCTTTGACCTGGTGTTTTAGCAGTTCAGTCTGGTGCTTTATAATATTGTAGTCATTGGGGTGGATAAACCCTTCAATGTTGTTCTCAACAATCGGATCTTCATGGGGTTGATATCCTAAAATTTGTTTCAACCGGTCGGACATGAATATTTTTTTCTGTTTGAGGTTCCAGTCCCAAATACCATCTTTGGTGGCATTGGTGGCAAGTGCGTATCTTTCTTCACTTTGACGAATTTTTTCGTTGGCCAGCTTTTTTTCTGTAATGTCTACGATGGTTTCAATCACCCCGTACTGTTTGGTTCTTTTGTTGTAGATGGGTGATTTATAAAAAATTACATCCCTGATACGATTCCCGGCAACTATTAACTTCCCTTCGTAAGTAGCCGGCCTGTGTGTGATGGTTACCTCTCGATTTATAGCCATATGTTGTTCAGCCTGGCTTGGAGGGTAAATGGGCGGAAGGCTTTTGTTGGTAATTTCTTGCCTGTTGTAACCGGTAAATTTTTCAAAAGCCTGGTTGCATCCTTTCAGAATTTTACAATCAAAACAATAGAAAACAGGGTTGGGCAAAGCATCCATTAGCTCCTGCTGAAAGCTCAATTCTGATTTCAGGATTTTCTTTACCCGGTTACTATGAAGCAGGTTTGCCAGCAAAAGAATTCCAAAAGTCAGCAAAAAGATAGCCAACAGATAAAAATACAGGAGGTACTCCTGGAAGAAATTTTTAGGTTTGTTAACAATAATGGATTCAGCAGGGATCTGTGAAATGGATACGCCGTGTTTTTTTAATTGCTGGTAATCAAAAAACAGCTGGTTTTCTACTTTTTCGATCAGCGGCAGGTTTTCAGGTGGATGCCCCTGAAGTATTTTGACAGCTAATTCTGCTGCTTTTTCTCCCTGGACATATCCGGAAACCAGTTTTCCTCCTATGATACCGTGTCCCAGGGCAAACTCCCAGAACCCGAAAGAAGGGGCTGTGCTTGCGCTGGTAATCATCTCTACCCCCTGGGATACATCGGCCAGAATGCTGCCGTTTATTTGAAGGAAGGGCCAAAGCATCAATAATGAGTTAGGGGGTAATGCTTTCACATGCTCTATTACAAAGCCCATATTGCTGTCATGCAGATAAGAGAAGGTAGTACCGGGAAATTTTTCTTCCACCTGTGCCTGGAAAATATGGGTCAAGTCATGCGAAGATGTGGAGTTATCACCCAAAAAAAATACCTTTTGGGTTTCCGGGAAAAGGCTGAGAGCATGGTCCAGTGTGACTTCCATGGACAACTCCTCCAATACCCCGGTATAGTGGGGAAACTGTTCCATGATGTGGGGCTTCAGGTTGTTGATCCCGCAAAAAACCACCGGTGTTTTTTCAAATAATTTTTCTCCCTTTAAGCTGAGAAAGTCAAGGGCGTCGTCGTCGGTGGCAATAATTACATCAAATGTACTGTGCTGGTGTTTGTGCAGAAGGATCTCAAAGAGGTGGTTTTGATACTCCTGGTCAAAAATCCTTTTGGAATCCATGTACTCCAAAATCAGGTTGTAATGGTCCAGTTCCTTGTTTAGCACATCCTTTATTCCTGCATTAATCTCTACATTCCATGAAAAGGATGAGTGATAGCTGTGTAGTATAAGAATGTTTTGCTGCGGGCCTTGTGCATGAAGAAAAGGGGAGGAGCCGGGTATGATAAATAGCAGGGTGATAAGTAATTTGCTTAACAGCAAAATGTGGTTAATAAAATTGTTTTTTTTGCCGGGTTTTACTGAACAGCTTGTTGACACAGAATCGGGTGGTTTATAATGCGACTTAATTATATCTTTCTTGAATAATAGCCCTGACTTTTTGGTATCGTTGAGTTAAGTCGGGGAAAAGTTCTTTTGCCTTTTTGAAGTCCTCTTTTTTATGTAGAGCATCCATTTGAGAGGTGGTATCATAAACCCTGGAGGCTCCCACTGTGGCACTCAGCCCTTTCAATGCATGGGTGAGATCTTTTGCACTCTGGTGGTCATTGCTTTCGTAAGATGTTTTAATTTTGTTGAGCAGTGTATCTGCTTCACTGATAAATGTAACGAACAAATCCTTTAAAATTTCTTGATTGTTTTGTGTTTGTTCATTTAAATCGTCCAGTGTTTTCTCATCAAGGTGTGGCTGACCAATGTTGCGGTTTTCAGATTTCTGTAATGGTGACTCTTGCCGGATGCTTTTCTTATCAACATCCCTGCGCTTGCTTTCTTGTTTCAGCCAGCTTTCAAGTTTTTCATATACCTTGTGAGGTATCAGTGGCTTGGGTATGTAGTCATCCAGCCCTTCATTGATGTAATGCTGAGCGTCTTCTTTGAGGGCGTTGGCGCTTACACCAATGATGGGTGGCAATGATTGGTATTTTTTTCTGAGTTCTTTGGTAGCTGTAATTCCATCCATCACGGGCATCTGGATATCCATCAGTATAAGATCATGTTTGTTTTCATCAAACATTTGCAAAGCTACCTGGCCATTTTCGGCAATGTCTACCTGGCAGAAAGCATTTTCTAAAAGGATTTTAATCACTTTTTGATTTACCTCTTTATCTTCCACACACAATACATTGGCCCCAAGATGGGGTGTTTTTTTATCATTGCTTTTAGGCCCAAACTCAGATGGTTGTTTCTGAGCCCGTTCAACATTCAAAAACACTTTGAAGCTACTACCCTGGCCTAGCTCACTTTCTACCTCTATTTTTCCATCCAGCAGCTCAGTAATTCTGCTGCAAATGGAAAGCCCAATTCCTAAGCCCTGAAAATCCCTGCTGTTGGATTCATCCTGGCGGGCAAATAGTTGAAATATTTTGGAGATGTTTTCTTTACGAATACCAATGCCCGTATCTCTAACTTCAATCATTATTTTTTGCAGGGTTTCTCCTTCTTTTAACAATGAAAAAATGACATGTACCTCTCCCTTAGGGGTGAATTTTAACGCGTTGGAAACCAGGTGAACTAGCAGTTGTGTGATGAGCTTGTAATCCGAGAAAAAATGGGCTGGGAACTTTTCACCGATGATGGTTTTAAATTCAATTCCTTTTTGGCGGGCAGTAGGTTCAAACTGGTTTTTAAGGGTAGCTTCAAGCTGTGTGGTTTGAATTCTGTTTTTTTGAGTGGATATGTTATCTTGTTCAAGTTCGTGAATGTCCAGCAGTTCATCGGTGATTTTTAAAAGCTCTTCACCTGACCTTTTTAGTGTCAGGGCATAGTCTTTTTGGTTCTCATCAAGATTTGTGCTGAGCATTACGTCTACCATCGATATGATACCATTGAGAGGGGTGCGCAGTTCATGACTTACATTGGCCAAAAACTGCTTTTTGATATTCACATCTTTCTGGGCAAGCATCAAATCCTGTTGAAGTTTTTGATTCTGTATTTTGCGACTAATATCTGATGCTACAACGATTCTACGTGGCTCATTTTTCTGGGTTGTTTTGATAAATACATCACGGTACCAAATGTGGTTTATTTGTTTCGGGGATATAACAACTCTAAACTCGTATTGGAATATATCACTTTTGTTTTTTTCATGTTCCTCAAGTTGCTGTAAGAAGTTTTCGCGGTCCTCTTTGTGGATTTTCTTCATAAAGATACCAGGGCTTTTATAAAGTTCTTGGGAGGGTATAGCGAACAGGCTCTCAAAAGCTTTGTTTACATATATGATTTTGTCCCCATCAGCTACCCACAGGGCATCCTGGATGTTTTCGGCCACCTGTCTGAAGTTTTCCTCACTTTTGCTGATGATTTCTTTCAGTGCAATGGTTTTCTGAAGGTTTTCGCGAAGCTCTCTTTCTTGTTTTATCAGCTTTTTGTTGGATGTTTCAAGATCTTGTCTTCTCTTTTCAACCTCTCTTTCAAGATTGATTTGTTCTACACATCTGTCAATGGCAACATAAAGCTTGTCACGGTCTATGGGTTTGAGGATGTATTGATTAATGCCAATATCGATACTTTGGATAAAGTATTCCATGTCGCTATGGGCTGTGGTAAGGATGATTTTGGCTGCAGGATCTTTCTCTTTGATGCGACTACTCATGGAAAGCCCGTCCATAACAGGCATCCTGATATCAGAAATAATAATGTCGGGTTGGTGTTTTTGATATATTTCCAGTCCTTCTTTCCCGTTTTCTGCAAGATGAACTGTGTTGTAATGTCGTGATAAAATTTTTGATAAGAACAATCTCACATCATCCTGATCCTCAACATAAAGTATGGAAATATCCTTTTTCTTCATCATAATTAAAGTGAATCTGTCCTGCAGTGCATATCAAAAGTATGAATTATTCGTTAAGGTGTGAAATTAAGCCATTATCATTAGAAATCATTCTTTTTAATGTATTTTTTGAGTTGTAATTCTAATCATTTAAGCACCCTGGTTGGAAGGTGTCTTTGTTTTTCAACTCGTTTTTTCCCAGCTAAATCTGCCACTTTCACTATCTGTTTTAATTTTTCCATTATCGGTAAGCCATTGAATTGTTTTAATGATTTTCTTTTCGGGGATTGTGGTTTGCGCTTTGTCAATGATTTGCTCGAGGGTGAGTGGGGTGTGCAAGAGCATAGGTTTAATTATTTCTACAATGTTGTCGAATTCCATTTTGTTGATATCCAGCTTGTTTCTTTCCAGGCACACATCGCACATTCCACAACGCCTTATGTTAGATTCACCGAAGTATTCCAGCAAGATGATGCTGCGGCAGCGATTCTCTGACTGAACATAGTTTTTGATGGCTTCCAGGCGGCTAGCTGCAAATTTTTTCCTGTCCTTATAATTAACTGGTGAAATGCTAACATTATTAGGATCCAACCTTCCTTCTACCATGGTAATTCGCGGGCTGGCGTTCTGAGGTTCATAATGCAGGACCCTCATCTTATGCAATTTTAATAGGTACTGATGCGTTGCCCCCGCTTTAAGCTTCAATCTTTTGTCAATTTCAGTTTCATCAATCCGGGTAAACTCCGTAAACAAACCGGTGTAAGAACGTAATATAACCTTTAGAAAAGCATCGTAAAAAGGAGTTGCTACCATAAAACGGTAAAGGTCTTCCTTGTTGAGCAACATAAGTATCCTGGATGGGTTGGTCAATGCATCGGATAGCATGATATAGCCTTCTTTTTCCAAAATCTTAAGAGCACTCCAGGTGGTTATGCGTTCCAGCTGGTAGTGATTGCAAAAATCTGCCAGACTGAAGTCAAAACTTTTATCTTTACCACTTCCGGTAGCCAGCTGCAGGTAATTGCCCAGGGCATTGTATATTTTGGTGATAAAATCAGCCGGCGGATATGTATTTTCGAAAAACCGGTCAGCATCGTTTATGTCTGATTGGTTATATAAGAGCACGGCATAGGCTTTTTTTTCATCCCTGCCTGCCCGTCCTGCCTCCTGGAAATAGGCTTCTGGTGTGTCGGGAAGGTCCATGTGGGCTACAAACCGCACATCCGGCTTATCGATACCCATGCCAAAGGCATTGGTAGATACAATAACCCTAACCTGGTTGCGGGTCCAGGCCTGTTGTTTCTTGTCACGGGTCAGGGCATCCAGTCCCGCATGGTAGTAGTCAGCTGCAATGCGGTTTTTTTGTAAAAAAGAAGCAATCTCTTTGGTTTTTTTGCGGTTGCGCACATATACAATACCTGTGCCCGGCACTTTACGGCATATTCGCACCAGGCGATCTAGTTTGTTTTCCTCCTTTAGGACTGCATAAACCAGGTTTTTACGCTCAAAACTTTTAATAAATACCTCTTTGTT
>SL_3KL_010_SEDDRAFT_10000355_pt1 | contig 36445 bp, 30 predicted proteins | sample SodLakKL_010_SED_2_FD_10381 | JGI IMG/M metagenome (IMG submission 10381) | reverse complement strand
CCCAGCCACTCCAGCGCCGCATTCACGGCGGGAAAGCGCCGCCGCACCAGCGGCTCGAAGACATTGCCGAGAAACTCGTAACCCGACGCGCTGATTCTCTCGGGGGGACAGTCCCGTGTCAATTCAGTCGAACCGAACATGGTTGCAGTGGATACCGACTCCCCGGGGTCGATCAACAGCACCCAGGGCGTGTCCGGCGCCACCGGGACCAGACGTTCGCCGACGCCCTCTGCCCACGCCGCGTGCCCCTGCACGAACACCGGCACGTCGGCACCCAGCCGCAGCCCAAGCTGCGCCAGGATCGGTAGCGGCAGCCCCAGCCCGAACAGGTGGTTCAACGCAACCAGCGTGGTCGCGGCGTCCGAACTGCCCCCGCCAAGCCCGCCGCCAACGGGGATGTTCTTCGTCAGCGCAATCCGCACGCCGAGCGGATACCCGGTGCGTTCGGCAAGCAGCCGCGCCGCCTTCACGCAGAGATTGTCTCCGTTCACGGCAGGCACAACCGACCCGATTTCCACCCGCCCGGGCGGTAATGGCGAGAACTGCAGCCAGTCGCAGGGACCGACGAACTGGAACACGGTCTGAAGTTCGTGGTAACCGTCCGCACGGCGTCCGGTGATGTGCAGGAAGCGGTTGATCTTCGCAGGTGCCGGGAACCGGACCGAAAAGTCCGTCTTCACGACGCCGGCACCGGAGGGCCAAGCTGCCAGCGCTGGATCCGCAGTTGCAGGCGCAGGTCCCCGCGATGCAGCTCCAGGGACGTCGGCATCGCCACGGCGCCGGCATCCTCGAAGGCCCCATAGACGATTTCCCAGCCATCCTGGATCAGCCGCGAGGGGCGTCCCGCCGGGTCCGCGCGGAGATCAAAGCCCGCTCCCGGCCGCGCGATCCCGCGGACCCAGGCGTCGAGGCCCGAGACCGGGATCGCGCGCCCGGTGATCCGCGCGATCAGCAGATCGGGGTCGGAGGCCTGGTGCCGCTCACCATCCCGGGTCAGCAGCACCGCGCGCTGGCGATCAAGGATCAGCCGTCCGCCGCCGCGCCCCATCGGGCCGGAGAGATCGATCACCTGCTCCGGACCCTCGACGCGCCAGCCGAGCTGTCCCGTCCAGGTCTCGTCCGGAAGTTCCAGGATCAGCCGCCCGGCCAGGCGCCACGTCTCCAGCTCTTCGACCAGCGCGGTGCGCTCGGCGAAGGCCGCGCGGGCGGCGGCGTCGTTCCGGGACGGCTCGGGCAGCGTGGCACAGCCCAGGAGGCCGAGCAGTACAAGACTGGACAGCGCGAAGGAGCGCAATCGTCCGGGAAACCGAAACAGGCCCATGGGGTTCAGCTCGAGGGATCCGGAAGCGATAACCGCGGCGAGGGCCGCATCAGTCTTCGAGCTCCCGGCTGACCCGGAGCAGCCGCTCGTGCTCGGGGTCGCGCTCCAGCGCCTCTTCGATGATCGCCCGCGATTCTTCCCGTCGGCCCACCTCCCACAGCACCACCGCGAGGTTGCTGGCGATCTCACCGTCCTGCATCAGCGCGTAGGCGCGTTCGAGTTGCACAAGCGCTTCCTCGAAACGCCCCAGCCGGTACAGCACCCAGCCGTAGCTGTCGATAATCGCGGCGTCGTCCGGGCGTTGCGCGTAGGCACGCGTAATCAGATCGTAGGCCTCTTCGTAACGCTCGGTCCGATCCGCGAGGGTGTACCCGAGAGCGTTGAGCGCCGACGCGTTGTCGGGATCCATCTCGAGGATGGCGCGGAAATCCGCCTCGGCCGCCGGGATGTTGCCTGCCCTTTCGTGAACCAGGCCGCGCAGGTACAACAACTGCTCTGAAGCGGGAAACTCGATCAGCCCCCGGCCCAGGCGCTCGAGGGCCGTATCGAACCGGCCCTTCTCCCGCAGCACGTTGCCCTCTACCAGGTAGGCGCGGAGGGCGATGCCCTCATCGGGGTCCTGCTGGAGGCCCTCGAAGACCGGTCGCGCTGCGGCATGACCATCGAGTTCGGCCGTCAGGCGCGCCAGCCTCAGGCGGGCGTCATCCGCGTGTTCGCCGGCATCGACCGCCTGGTAGGACTCGCGTGCGGCCTGCAGGTCGTCCGCCTGTTCATGCAGGCGTCCGAGATAGTAGTGGGCATCCTGGGTGCGGCGCCCGCTCGCCAGTAGGCGCTCGAGGTATTCCTGCGCGAGTTCGAAACGGCCGGCCTCGAGACTCAGCAGGGCCGTGGTCAACAGCAGATCCGCATCCTCCGGGTCCAGGGCCAGAAGCCGGTCGAATTCCGGGCGTACCCGCTCGAAATCCTCCACGTCCACCAGCGCTCTGGCGTAAGCGAGGCGCAGCTCGCGCCGCTCGGGGTGCAACTCCACCGCGGCCGCCAGCGCGGCGAGCGCCGCCTCATCGTCCTCCATCTCGGTGAGGACGCGGGCCAGCGTCATGCGCAGCTGCACGGCATCGGGGAACCGGTCCACGCCGGCGCGGGCGACCGTCCGTGCCCGTTCCAGCTCCTCGAAACGCAGCGCGAGCTCCGCATGCGCCTGCCACCCGGCGGCCGCATCCGGATTCGCTTCGACCAGCCGTTCCACTGCCCGCAAAGCCGCCCCCCGATCCTCGGACTGCGCGAGCAGTGACACCACGACGCGGTAACCCTCGTCGGCGCCAACGCTGTCGACGATGGTTTGCAGCAATTCGGCCGCTTCCCGGTCACGCCCGGTGCTGGTCATCAGCACCGCGGCGATCTGCATCGCCTCGGCGCTATCCGCCGACAGCTCCAGCCAGCGCTCGGCGCCGGCGAGAGCCCGCGGATGGTTGCGCGCGAGCAGACTCAGCCGGGTGGCACGCTCGGCCACCTGGACGTCGCTGCTGCGACGAGCGGCAGCGAGGTAATAGCGGCTCGCCTGCTCGTAGTCGCCCGACTGGGCGGCCATCTCGGCCGCCAGCAGGCTGAACAGCACCTCGGACTCGGGATCTTCCGCCACTGCAGGCCCGGGTATCGAGAGAATCGGCGGAACCTCGATATACTCGGAACCGGATGCATTGAGGTCGGTCTGGGCGCAACCCGCGAGGAGCGCGGCGGGGAGCGCGACAGCGAGGAGTCGCGGCATGACAGGAAGATTCCACATGATTTCGACGCTTTGGACGATGGACAGGCGCAACGGGTTCCAACGACAGGATCCGCACCCACTGTATCTGATGGCGTCAGGCAGTACACTACTGCGCTGCTGATCACAACATGGCACAACAGAAGCCCACCTGATGCTGTTCACCCTCGGAATCAACCACCGCACTGCGCCGGTCCAGGTCCGCGAGCGCCTCGCCGTCAACGAGGTCCAGCTCGGCGAAGCGCTGGATTCGCTGCACAGCGGCGTGAGGATTCCGGAGGCGGCGATCCTGTCCACCTGCAACCGCACCGAGATCTACTTCCGGGAAAACGACCCGACCGGAGAGGAGCGCGTGCTGGACTGGCTGGGCGGCTTCCACGGCATCCGGCGCGACGAGCTGGAGTCGTATCTGTACCGGCATCATGACAACGAGGCGGTGCTGCACACGCTTCGCGTTGCCTGCGGACTCGATTCGATGGTGCTCGGCGAGCCGCAGATCCTCGGCCAGATGAAGTCCGCGTATCAGCACGCCCACTCGGCCGGGACCCTGGGACTGTCACTGGAACGCCTCTTTCAGCACGCCTTCGCCACGGCCAAGGACGTCCGCACGTCCACCGCGATCGGCGCCAGCGCCATCTCGGTTGCATTCGCCGCGGTGTCGCTCGCACGCCAGATCTTCGGGGACCTGAAGCCGCTCACTGCGCTGGTCATCGGGGCCGGCGAGACCATAGAACTCACTCTGCGCCACCTGGTCGGTCACGGCGTCGGGCACGTGATCGTCGCAAACCGGACCGTCGAGCGGGCCCACATGCTCGGCGACCGTTTCGGGGCCGAACCGATTCCGTTGACCGGACTCCCGGAATACCTGCACCGCTGCGATATCGTGATCAGCTCCACCGCCGCGCCGTTGCCGATCCTCGGCAAGGGCGCAGTGGAACGGGCGATCCGCAGGCGGCGCCATCGTCCGATGTTCATGGTCGATATCGCCGTTCCACGGGACATCGAGCCGGAGGTGGCCGAACTGGAGGACGTCTACCTTTACACCGTGGACGACCTGCAGGAGGTGATCAGCGAAAACATGGCCTCCCGCCAGGCGGCGGCGGAACAGGCGGAACAGATCATCGCCACCCGGGCCGACGAATTCATGCGCTGGCTGCGTGCGCGGGATTCGGTGGAGAGCATACGGCAGCTCCGCGAGCAGGCGGAAACGATCCACCGGGAGACCCTCCTTCGCGCGGAGGCCCAGCTGCGGGCCGGCCATCCGCCGCAGGAGGTGGTCCAGCAGCTGGCCCACCTGTTGACCAACAGGCTGATGCACGCCCCCTGCAAGAGCCTGAACGTGGCGGCACACGAGGGCGACGCCGAACTTTTTCGGGCCGCGCACCGGCTGTTCCGGCTGCCCGGCGCGGATGACGGGGAACCCCGGGACGATTCGTGAAGGAATCTTTCCAACGCCGGCTGGAGGGTCTGGCCGAGCGCCACACCGAACTCGCGGGACTGCTGGCAGCGCCTGATGCCGCGGCGGATCCGGATCGTTTCCGCCGACTCTCGGTCGAGTACAGCCAGCTGGAACCGGTCGCGACCGCCTGGCGCGCCTGGATCCGCAATCGCGACGAGCTGGCGGCCACCGCGGCACTGCTGAAGGATCCCGAACCCGAGGTCCGGGAACTCGCGGCCGACGAGCAGGCAAGGCTGCAGGCGGAGGCCGAGCGGCTGGAAAGTGATCTGCAGTCGCATCTGGTACCACAGGACCCGCATGACGAGGCCAACGTGTTCCTCGAGATCCGGGCCGGGACCGGCGGCGACGAAGCCGCGATCTTCGCGGGCGACCTGCTGCGCATGTACAGCCGCTACGCCGAACAGCAGCAGTGGAAGATGGAGATCCTCAGTGCCAGCGAGGGCGAACACGGAGGCTTCCGCGAGGTGATCGTGCGGATCGTGGGGCACGGCGTGTATTCGCGGCTGAAGTTCGAATCCGGAACGCACCGGGTGCAGCGCGTTCCCGAGACCGAATCCCAGGGCCGCATACACACCTCGGCCGCGACCGTCGCCATCATGCCCGAACTGGCAGAGGTGGAGATGCCGGAGATCAGCCCGGCCGACCTGCGCGTCGATACCTACCGGGCCAGTGGCGCCGGCGGCCAGCATGTGAACCGCACCGATTCGGCGGTCCGGCTGACCCACCTGCCTACCGGCATGGTGGTCGAGTGTCAGGACGAGCGCTCCCAGCACAAGAACAAGGCCCGGGCGATGACCCTGCTCGCCGCACGGCTCTACGAGGCCGAGCGCAGCCGGCAGGCGGCAGAGCAGAGCGCGACCCGCAAGAGCCTGGTGGGCAGTGGCGACCGCTCCGAGCGCATCCGCACCTACAATTTTCCGCAGGGCCGCGTCACCGATCACCGGATCAACCTCACCTTGTACAAACTGGACGACATGCTGTCGGGAGGTCTCGATCCGCTGATCGATCCACTGACGCACGAACACCAGGCCGAACAGCTGGCCGCACTTGCCGACGACTGACGCAACCACCGTGTCTGGCCTGCTCGCCGAATCCCGGGAGAGGCTGCAGCGGGCCGGGATCGAGCAGCCGGGGCTCGAGGCCCGGCTGCTGGTGAAGCATCAGCTGGAAAACACCGATGCCGAACTGATCGCCTTCGGCGAGCGCCCGGTAACCCCGTGTCAGGCCGAGGCCGTGCGCATGCTGATCGCCGCGCGCGTTGCGGGGCAACCGATCGCCTACCTGCTCGGCCAGCGCGAGTTCTGGTCGCTGTCGCTGCGGGTGGATGCGGACTGCCTGATCCCGCGCCCCGAGACCGAGCTGCTGGTCGAACGCGCGTTGGGGCACCTGCCCCCGGGCCCGGCGCGGGCGCTGGATCTGGGAACCGGCTCCGGCGCGATCGCGCTCGCTCTCAAGAGCGAGCGGCCGCAACTGCAGGCCTGGGCCAGTGACGTCGACGCCGGGGCTCTGGCGATGGCGGCGGCCAATGCCCGCAGGCTCGAACTGGCCGTGTACTGGTTCCGCGGGCGCTGGCTGGAGGCGGTTGCGTCTCGCCCCATCTTTGACCTGATCGTCAGCAATCCGCCCTACATCGCCGCCGACGACCCGCACCTTTCGGCCGGGGATGTGCGCTTCGAGCCGCGCCGTGCGCTGGTGGCCGCGGAAGGCGGGCTCGCCGATCTGCGCACGATCGCCGGAGAATCGCTGTCCCGGCTGAGACCCGGGGGCTGGCTCCTGCTCGAACACGGCGCCGACCAGGGATCCGCGGTGCGCGCGCTGCTCCGTGAGGCCGGCTGCCGCGAGGTCTCGAGCCACGCCGACCTCGCGGGACTCGAACGCGTTACCGAGGGGTGCGTGGCGGCCTGAAGTCCGATGGTTCGAACGGGCTTTCCGAGCGACTGGGCAAATGATGCGGCGCCAACTACCATACGAGCCATGGACTCGACCATCCGCACACGGGAATTCGTTTTCCGCGGGCCGCGCCACGAGGCGGACCAGGCACCGTCGGCCGCACTGCTGCTGGCCGATTCGCCGATGGTCTCCGAGGTATCTGTCGCCGGCCCGAACCGGGTGCTGGTGAGCTACGATCTGCGCGAGGTCAGCTTCGCCGAGATCGAGTCCGCCCTGGAAGAGCTCGGCTTTCACCTCGACAACAGCCTGCTCACCCGGTTACGTCGCGCCTATTACGCCTATTGCGAAGACACGAGTCGCGCCAACATGCAGGTCAGTTCCAACTGCTTCGGGCACTGCGCGCGGCGCATTTTCGTGCGCCATTACCAAAAGAGCGAACACGGCTGCCGGGACCCGCGACCGTCGCACTGGCGCTCGTACTGGTGAGGCGCGCCCGGCACGGGCATTCGGCAACGCGGAGCCCCGCGTGAGCGACGAACTCCTGCTGCGTTACAGCCGCCAGATCCTGATGCCGGACATCGGCACCGAGGGGCAGGAACGCCTTGCGGCCGCCCACGCGGTGGTGATGGGCCTCGGCGGCCTCGGATCGCCGGTCTCGGCCTACCTCGCGGCTGCCGGAATCGGGCACCTGACCCTGGTCGATTTCGATCGCGTGGACCTGAGCAACCTGCAGCGGCAGATCCTGCACGGGCAGCACGACATCGGCCGGCTCAAGGTCGAATCGGCCGCAGACAGCCTGCGCCGCCTGAACCCCGGTTGCCGGCTGAGCACGGTCGCCCGACGACTGGACCTGGCCGAGCTTGGGGCACTCTGTGCCGAAGCCGACGTGATCCTGGACGGGACCGACAATTTCGCCAGCCGGGCGCTGATCAACCACGCGGCAGTGAATGCCGGCGTGCCACTGGTCTCCGGCGCGGTGATCCGCTTCGAAGGGCAGGTGGCGACCTTCGATTTCCGGGATCCATCGTCGGCCTGCTATCACTGCCTTTACGGCGACGGCGAGGAACTCGGCGAGACCTGCGGCGAATCAGGGGTGCTGGCCAGCCTTCCCGGGGTGATCGGCAGCCTGCAGGCCACCGAGGCACTGAAGCTCCTGCTCGGTTTGCCGACGCTGGCCGGAAAGCTGTTGCTGGTCGATGGGCTGGCGATGAGCTTTCGGACCCTGTCGCTGTCCCGCGACCCGGCCTGCCGGGTCTGTGGGCCGGCAGCCCCCGCCGCGGGCACGTGAGACTGACCGCTCCCGGAGCGTGCAGCGAAGCTTCAGTGCCGGGTGGAGCCTACGGCCGGCTGCGGCTCCGCGGCCGCGAACAGGGCCTCCGCGTCCACCGCATCGAGACGGTAGCGGGCGTTGCAGAACTCGCACGTGACGGCGACCTCGCCCTCCTGCTCGAGCGTTGCCCGCACCTCGTCGGGGCCGAGCCCTTTGAGCATCTCCTCCACCTTTTCGCGCGAGCAGCGGCAGCCGAAGTGCACCCGATGCCCGGTCAGCAGCCGTACGCGTTCTTCGTGGAACAGGCGACCGAGCAGCGCTTCCGCCGAAAGGCGCAGCAGTTCCTCCCCGGACACGGTGTCGCTCAGCAGGGTCAGGCGCGTCCAGTCCTCGGAATCGCGCGGCGTGGGGGCGCCGTCGGGCCCCGGCATGCCCTGCAACAGCAGGCCGGCGACACTGTCCGCGCCGGCCGCGAGCCAGACCCGCGTCGGCAGTTGCTCGGAGCGCTCGAAGTACGCGTCCAGTGCGGCCGCGAGCGACGGACCCTCCAGCGCGACGACGCCCTGGTAGCGCTCGCGCCCCGCGCCCGGGTCCAGCGTGATCAGCAGCCGGGCGTCCGCACCGAAGATCGCTGCGAGGTCGCCGTCCGGGATCTCCCCGCGGTAACGGGCAAGCCCGCGCAGGCTCTGGTTTCCGGTGGCCTGCACCACCAGCATGTGCAGCGGACCGGAGCCGGTAACCTGCAGGATCAGGGAGCCGTCAAACTTCAGCGTCGCCGCGATCAGCGCGACGGCGGCATAGGCCTCGCCGAGCTGCCGGCGCACGGCTGGAGGGTAGCGGTGGCGCTGCAGCAGGGCCTGCCAGGCGGCATCGAGGTGGACCCACTCGCCTCGAACCGGCGTGTTCTCGAGCAGGAAACGCTGCAGGGTGTCGGGCTCCGTCATCATGCCCTCTCCGACCGCCGCCCCGGCACCCGCGTTCAGTCCCGGTGCAGCCGCGCCCGCAGCCGCTCGTTCACCTGTGCCGGATTCGCCTTGCCCTGGGTCTTCTTCATCACCTGCCCGACGAAGAAGCCGAGCAGCTTGTCCTTGCCGGCCCGGTATTGTTCAAGCTGCGCGGGGTTGGCCTTGATCACCTCGTCGATGATCCGGTCGATCGCACCGGTGTCGGTGATCTGTTTCAGACCGCGCGCGGCGATGATCGAGTCGGCATCGCCCTCGCCGGCCCACATCGCTTCGAAGACTTCCTTTCCGATCTTGCCGGAGATGGTCTCGTCCTGGATCCGGGCGAGCAGCTGCGCCAACGCCGCCGGCGCCACCGGACTCCGGAGCACCTCCAGCTCGGAGCGGTTCAGTGCCGCGGTGAAGTCCCCCAGCAGCCAGTTCGCGGCAAGCTTCGGCGCTCCGCCGGCCGCCACCAGCGCCTCGTAATAGTCTGCCAGTTCGCGTGTGGAAGTCAGCGCGGCGGCGTCGTAGCCGGACAGCGCATAGTCACGCGCAAAGCGCTCGCGCTTTGCATCCGGCAGTTCCGGCATCTCCGCCCGAATCGCCTCGATGGCATCCGCATGGACCGCCACCGGCAGGAGGTCGGGATCCGGAAAGTAGCGGTAGTCGTTCGCCTCTTCCTTCGAACGCATGGGGCGGGTCTCGTCGCGGTCGGGGTCGTACAGGCGCGTCTCCTGCACCACCGAACCGCCCGACTCGATCAGGTCGATCTGGCGCTCCACTTCGAAATTGATCGCGCGTTCGACGAAGCGAAACGAGTTCAGGTTCTTGATCTCGGTGCGGGTACCGAAGGATGACTGCCCCACCGGCCGGATCGACACATTCGCGTCGCAGCGGAAACTGCCTTCCTGCATGTTCCCGTCACAGATGTCGAGGTAACGAACCAGCGCATGCAGCTTCTTCATGTAGGCCACTGCCTCGCGAGCCGAACGCAGCTCCGGCTCGGAGACGATCTCGACCAGCGGCGTACCGGCACGGTTGAGGTCGATGCCCGTCATCGTTCCGAAACCCTCGTGCACGCTTTTCCCGGCATCCTCTTCGAGGTGGGCCCGGGTGACGCCGATGCGCTTGCGGTTCCCATCTTCGAGCTCGATATCCAGGTGGCCCCGCGCGACGATCGGCAGCTCGTACTGGGAGATCTGGTAACCCTTCGGAAGATCGGGGTAGAAATAGTTCTTGCGCGCGAAAATGGAGCGCGGCGCGATCTCGGCCTCGAGGGCCAGCCCCAGCATCACGGCTTTGCGTACAACCGCCTCGTTCAGCACCGGCAGCACGCCCGGCAGACCCAGATCCACCGCACAGGCCTGCCGGTTCGGCTCGGCGCCGTAGGCGGTCGCGGCCCCCGAGAAGATCTTCGACACGGTGTTCAGCTGGGTGTGGATCTCCAGCCCGATCACGGTTTCCCATTCCATTCTTCGCACGCCCCTAACTGGCATGGCTCCGGGCGACCCCGAAGGATGACAAGTCCAGCCACGGATACACACGGATCAACACGGACAGGGCTTCAATCAAAAAAGAGCCGTGTTCATCCGTGTCCATCCGTGGCTCTGGTTTCACGTTAAGCGAAAGCCGCGGGCATCCGCTGATGCCAGCCGGTTTCCTGCTGGAACTGATGCGCCACGTTCAGCAGGCGAGCCTCGTCGAAGTAATTCCCGACCAGCTGCAGCCCAACCGGCAGACTGCCGACGGTGCCTGCCGGCATCGACAGCCCGGGGAGGCCGGCCAGGTTTGCCGCAATGGTGTAGATATCGGACAGGTACATGCTGATGGGATCCGCGCTCTTCTCGCCCAGCCGGAACGGGAGTTCGGGGCTCGTCGGGCCCGCGATCACGTCGACCTTGTCGAAGGCTCGGCGGAAGTCCTCCGCGATCAGCCGGCGAACCTTCTGGGCCTTCAGGTAGTAGGCGTCGTAATAGCCCGCGGACAGCACGTAGGTCCCGATCATGATGCGCCGCTTGACCTCGGCGCCAAAGCCCTCTGCGCGCGAGCGCGTGTACAGGTCCATCAGGTCGCGGGGGTCGGCGCAGCGGTGACCGTAGCGCACGCCGTCATAACGGGCGAGGTTCGACGAACACTCGGCGGGGGCGACCACGTAATAGGCCGGGACCGAAAGGCCACTGTTCGGCAGGCTGATTTCCACCGGCTCCGCCCCGCGCTCGCGCAGTACCGCCAGTGCGTCCTGCACCGTACGGCGTACCTCCGGGTGCAGCCCGTCGCCGAAGTATTCGCGCGGCAGGCCAATGCGCAGACCCTTGAGATCGCGGTCCAGCCCGGCGGTGAAGTCCTCGTCCGGCCGTTGCAGGCTGGTGGAATCGCGCGGGTCGAAGCCGGCGATCGCATTCAGCACCAGCGCGCAGTCTTCCGCACTGGCCGCCATTGGCCCGCCCTGGTCCAGGCTGGAGGCGAAGGCGATCATCCCGTAGCGGGAGACCCGTCCGTAGGTCGGCTTCAGCCCGGTAACGCCGCAGAAGGCCGCTGGCTGCCGGATCGAGCCGCCGGTATCGGTACCGGTCGCCGCCGGTACCAGGCGCGCGGCCACTGCGGCGGCCGAACCGCCCGACGATCCACCCGGGACCCGCTCCGGGTCCCAGGGGTTGCGGACCGGTCCGTAATGGCTGGTCTCGTTGGACGAGCCCATCGCGAACTCGTCCATGTTGGTCTTGCCGAGCATCACCGCCCCAGCGGCGTTCATGCGCTCGACGACCGTGGCGTCGTAAGGGGCAACGAAGGAATCGAGCATCTTCGAACCACAGCTGGTCCGCAACCCCTGCGTGCAGAAGATGTCCTTCTGAGCCACCGGAAGTCCCAGCAGCGGCGCCCGCTCACCCTTCGCAAGCCGCTGGTCCGCCGCGTCCGCCGCGGCCAGCGCCTGTTCAGGGGTCACGGTCACGAAGCTGTTGATGCCGGAATCCAGTCGCTCGATCCGCCCGAGGTAGAGCTCGGTCAACTCGCGGCTGCTGATCTCGCGGGTCTGAAGGCGCCGCGCCCAGCCCGAAAGGGTGTCCAGTGTCATGGCCGGGGGTTCCGTCGCTGGGCAGAAGTGCCGTTCATTCGATCACGCGTGGCACGAGGTAAACCCCGCCCTCCACCGCCGGCGCGATGGCCTGGAACAGGTCGCGTTGATCCGGCTCGGTGACCTGATCGGGACGGAGTCGCTGCTCTGCATCGAGGGGGTGCGCCATGGCTTCGACACCCTCGATGTCCGCACGATTGAGGGCCTCGACGAAATCGAAGATGTCGCTGAGGGCGGCTGCGAAGTCTTCGGCCTCGCGGTCATCCACGGCCAGACGCGCCAGGTGCGCGATCCGGCGGACTTCTTCACTGGTCAGGGACATGGCGGATACTTCAACGTATAGTACGCGGGAGCGCAAAGTTACCACAAAGGCCACCTTGCCCAAAGCAGCGGGGCCTTGCTAGAGTTTCGCGTCTTTTCCGCCCGCCACTTGGATCAGGTCGAACCATGTTCAAACGCTTTCTGGGGCTGTTTTCCAACGACATCTCCATTGACCTGGGTACTGCCAACACCCTGATCTACATGCGCGGGCAGGGCATCGTGCTGAACGAACCATCGGTCGTGGCCATCCGGCAGGACCGTGGCCCAGGGGGGCCGCGGTCGCTGGAAGCTGTCGGCACCGAGGCCAAGAAGATGCTCGGCCGCACGCCGGAGAACGTGACGACGATCCGCCCGATGAAGGACGGCGTGATCGCCGACTTCACCACCACCGAGAAGATGCTCCAGCACTTCATAAAAAAGGTGCACGAGCGGCGGGTGTTCCGTCCCAGCCCGCGGGTACTCGTCTGCGTGCCCTGCGGTGCCACGCAGGTCGAGCGCCGTGCAATCCGCGAGTCGGCGTTTGGTGCCGGCGCGCGCAAGGTCTATCTTCTGCAGGAACCGGTGGCGGCGGCGATCGGCGCCGGCATTCCGCTGGACGAGGCCGTGGGATCAATGGTGCTCGACATCGGCGGCGGCACCTCCGAGGTCGCGGTGCTGTCGATGAACGGCATCGTCTATTCCGAGTCGGTGCGTATCGGCGGCGACACCTTCGACGAGGCGATCATGTCCTACGTCCGCCGCAACTACGGCGTGCTGATCGGCGAGGCAACCGCGGAACGCATCAAGCACGCGATCGGTTCGGCCTATCCCGGAAAGGACCTCCTGGAGATCGAGGTAAAGGGCCGCAACCTCGCTGAAGGCGTGCCGCGTTCCTTCACTCTGAACAGCAACGAGATCCTGGAGGCGCTGCAGGATCCCCTGCACGGTATCGTTTCCGCGGTGCGCACCGCACTGGAACAGACACCACCGGAACTCGGCGCCGACGTGGCCGAGCGCGGCATCGTGCTGACGGGCGGCGGGGCCCTGCTGCAGCAGATCGACCGTCTGATCATGGAGGAAACCGGCATCCCGGTGGTGATATCCGAAGATCCGCTCACCTGCGTGGCGCGCGGTGGCGGACGTGTGCTGGAGATGCTCGACGAGAAGCGCGTCGACTTTCTGACCAGCGAGTAACCGTTCCCGCCGGCCGGAGGACGTCTCATCGAAAAACCGCTGTTCAGCCTCGGGGCATCGCCGATCCTGCGGCTACTGGCCGTGCTGATGATCGCCCTGGCGCTGATGGCGCTCGACCACCGGTTCAACCAGCTGCAGACCCTGCGCAGCGTCTTCGCCACCATCGCCTACCCCGTGCAGCTGGCCGTGGACGCACCGATCCGGGCGGGCAGCCGGATGCTCGAGTCCTTCTCGCGCCACGAGCAGCTCGTGCTGGAGAACCGGCTGCTGCGCTCGGAGCTGATGGAGATGCGCGCACGCCAACTGCGCTTCGATGCCCTGCAGGCGGAGAACGATCGCCTGCGCGCGCTGCTGCATACCTCCGCGCAGGCCACCGAGCGGGTCCAGATCGCCAAGCTTCTCGCAGTGGACCTCGACCCCTTCCGTCAGCAGATCGTGATCAACAAGGGCCGGAGCGACGGCGTATACGCCGGACAGCCATTGATCAATGCGGACGGCGTGATCGGACAGATCCTGACACCGCACTGGGCGAGCTCGACCGCGCTGCTGATCTCGGACCCGGGCCACGCGCTGCCGGTGATCGTCGAGCGCACCGGGTTGCGCGCCCTGGCCGTCGGCTCCGGCAATCCACGGCGCCTGGATCTGCGCCATGTCCCGCCGCAGGAGGACATCGAGGAGGGCGACCTGCTGCTGACTTCGGGCCTGGGCCAGCGCTTTCCGGCAGACTACCCGGTTGCGCGCATCGTGTCGGTGGAACATGAGCCCGGCCAGCCCTTTCTCGCCATCGCGGCCGAGCCCCTCGCCGCGTTGGACCGCTCGCGGGAGGTCCTGCTGCTGTGGACCGATCCGCCACAGAGCGGCGTGGAGACGGACGCAGAAGAATGAACCCGGTGCTGGCCGTGCCGTTGCCGGTGCTCCTGTCCCTGCTGGCCGCACTGGCGCTGACCATCGTGCCGCTGCCGGACGCGATCGCCCCCCTCCGTCCCGAGTGGGTGCTGCTTGTGCTGGTGTACTGGGGCATGGCGTTCCCGCGCCGCGTGGGGATCCTGGTCGCTTTCGTCACCGGTCTCTTCCTCGACGTGCTGCACCACCACCTGCTGGGCCAGAACGCGCTGACGCTGGCGCTGGCCATGTTCGTGGTGCTCCAGATCTATCCGCGCATGCGGGTCTTCCCCGTCTGGCAGCAGGCGGTGGTGGTGGCATCGCTGGTGGCGTTCACACGCCTTCTGCAGATCTGGATCCAGGGGGCGATCGGACTGCCGCCGGGCAGCATCTGGTACTGGAGCCCGGTGATCACCAGCGCCCTGCTCTGGCCGGTGGTCTACCACATCCTGAGAGAGGCGCGCAGGCGCTGGCTTTTGCACCTGACCTGAAGGCCTGTGACAGAATCGGGAGCCTGTGCACGGCTGAGCCGTGCGTCGCATCACCCCCGGCGCCGGGAAATCGTCGGCCGGGGCCGCCTGCAACGTCCAATCGATCAACGGGCTGCTGACATGCAAGAAACGACCAATACAAGAATCGAGGCCGAGGTCTTCCGACGGCTGCTGCAACATCTGGACGAGCGCAAGGACGTGCAGAACATCGAGCTGATGAACCTGGCCGGGTTCTGCCGCAACTGCCTGGCCAAGTGGTACGTCGCCGCCGCCGGAAATCACGGTGTCGACGTGGATCTCGATCAGGCCCGCGAGATCATCTACGGGATGCCCTACGCGGAATGGAAACGGCTTTACCAGAAGGAGGCCACTGCGGAACAGCTGCAGTCATTCACGGGTTCGCGGGCCTCCGGCAACACCGATGCATGATCACGGGCTGGTCGAGACGGCCGCGCAACTTCAGGATCTGGTCGACGTTCTCGCCGACAGCACGTGGGTGGCCATGGACACTGAGTTCATGCGGGAGAAGACCTATTTTCCGCAACTCTGCCTCATCCAGGTCGCAACGCCGGATCACATTGCCTGCATCGACCCGCTGGCGCTGCCGGATCCCGGACCGTTGCGCAGCCTGCTGCAGGATCCGGAGGTGCTGAAGGTCTTCCACTCGGCCAGTCAGGACCTCGAAGTCCTCTACCTTGTCACCGGCAACGTGCCGACCCCCATCTTCGACACCCAGATAGCCGCCAGTCTTCTGGGCTACGGGGAACAGGTCGGCTACGCGAATCTCGTGCAGGCCGTGCTGGGGGTCGAGCTCGACAAGACCCAGTCCCGAACCGATTGGTCACGCCGCCCGCTGAAGGCGGAACAGCTCTCCTACGCGAAGGACGACGTGCGCCACCTGGTACTGGTGTACCAGCGGCTGCGGGATGAGCTCGAGACACTCGGACGCACGGGCTGGATCGCCCCCGAGATGGAGGCCATCACGCGGCCCGAACTCTATCAACCCCGCCCCGAGCTTGCCTGGCGTCGCGTCAGCGGGCACAAGCGGCTGAAGCCGCGCGAGCTACCGGTGCTGAGTGAGGTCGCGGCATGGCGCGAGGAAGAGGCGCGCCGTCTCGACCGGCCGCGCCGCTGGGTCCTCGGCGACGATCTGCTTCTGCTGATCGCACGGGTCCGACCCGGCGCTCTGGACGCACTGCAGGAGCTGCGCGGGTTTCCGAAGGGCATGGGAACCGAGCGGGCGCGACAGCTGCTGACGGCGGTCCAGCGCGGGGTCGCGACACCGAAGGAGAAGTGGCCCGTGCTGCCGACCCGGGAAAAGCCCGCGACGGAAGCGGAGGAGGTGGTTGCCGACGTCGCGGCGGCCCTGCTGCGCGAACTTGCACGCCGGCAGCAGATCGGCCCCGAGGCGATCGGCGGGCGCCGTGACATCGTGGCGCTGATGCGCGGGGATCGTGATGCCCGCCTCGCCCGCGGCTGGCGTTACGAGGTCGCCGGGCGGGAGTTGCAGCGCTGGCTGGATGGCCGCAGCGCGATCGGCTGCGACGGCGACCGGATCGCACTGCCGGAGCGGGATGCGTCGGCGTCGCCCGCTGAATGGTGATCCGAAGCCTCCACCGAGGAGCGGCAACCCGACCGGGATGCCGCTCCCGACTCCGCGAAGTTCTCCGGCCGTGTGCCGTCCCGCCTCAGATGCTCGAGTACACGCCGCGCCGGGGCGAGTTGAGCCGTCCCTGCCGCTTCAGGTAGGCCAGCGTCTGGCTGATGTTCCTGGTCTCGATGCCCCGGGATTCGGCCTCGTCACGGATCTCGCTGACGGTCATCTCCGGACGCGTGGCAACGATGTCACAGAGCTTCTGGCTGATCGTCTCTCCACTGGCACGGCGCCGGCGCGTACTGCGGGCACGGGGCACAGAGCCGCCCATGTCCTGGATCTGCCGGTCGATTTCGGCCAGCTCCTTGCGGTGGCGTGCCAGCAGTTCCTTGCGCTTCGCCTTCAGTTCACCACGCTTCTCCTTGATTTCCTGTTCCCGGCGCTCCGCCTCCTGCTGCTCGCGCTCACGCGCCAGTGCATAGAGTTCTTCGGAGCTCAGCTCGTTGACATTTTTCTTTACAGCGCTCATTCATGCTCCTCGTTTGCTGTTCGAAAGGCTCACCTGATGCTCACGAAAACTCCGCCGGTGGCGGTCCGGGTGGTCCGGAGGGATCGCCGCTGCAGGAGGCCAACCTCTGGCCGATGGTTTTCCGGCAACCGATCGGCGAGAGGGCTCGCCTCCTGCACGCAATCCGCTTTCGCGTAGCTTTCGTGATAATCAGGAAGACTCAAGGCCTTTCTGGCTTGAAAGTCACCTGCGTAACATAATAAAAACGGCAAGAATAAACAACAGTCCTGCTTCAAAAAAGGATCCGCGCATGAAACCCGGTCTCAACGAAAACCAACAGAAGGGGATCCATTCCGCGGCTGCCGGATTTTATTCCATGATGGGATCCTCGGCAGTGCCCGAGGTCCGCCTGGACCTTCGCGGCCGTGCCGCTGGCCAATGGCGGGTTCGCGGGGGGATTGAGTTGCTGCGCTTCAATCCCGAGGCGTTTCTTCTTGACTGGGAAGCACATTTTCCCGCGACCATCGCACACGAGGTGGCCCACTCACTCGTCTACCGCAGGCACGGCCCCGGGAACGTGCGGCCGCACGGACCGGAGTGGAAGGCAATCATGTCGGCACTCGGTTTTCGTCCGGAAGTCACCCATCGCACGCCGCTTTCCGGCCGTCGCAGCCGTGTTTATATTTATAAATGCAAATGCCGTTCACATCGGCTCGGCCCCCGAAGACATTATCTGGTGACCCGACGGGGCTATCGCTACAACTGCGCGGAATGCGGCAACCGTCTACACTTCCTCGACCACGTTGAGTGGAAATGATCTCGCGGAATACCGGTCCAGTCAGGGAAGCACCGAATAAAGCCATCCCGGCTTTGTCAGCGCACGCTGCGCTGCACAGATGATTTGCAGCTTGCTTCAGAATCAACCACCTGTGGTGGCCGGTTCTCGCGCGACGTCCCTGTTCCCCGGGGAGACGCCGATAAATCAGCGTTTCCCCAATCGGCATCATTCACGCATTTCCCCGGCCAGATTCAGTCCAGGGAACGACGGCCTTTGCCAAAAGCGCATCGATCTGCGCCGACTTTTCCGACGCCTGGCGGCCGTTGTGCAAGCCTTTCCAGGCTGGCGCACAGGTCTTCCACGGAGATCAGGTCCATTGCATCCGGGTGACGCACCGGGGTGCCCCAACGCAGTTCTTCCGGGTCCCGTCCGATCTAGCGGCGAACCGCGTCCGGGTACCGATTGAACACGAAGTCGCGATGCCGGCACGGGCCGGTCCGCGCGGGGTCGGAGGTTGTCCAGTGGGCCACGCGGAAAGTTCGGTAACAGATCGCTTCGCCAGAAGCGCCGGAGACCGGACAGGGCTTAGCCATCGGAAGCAGTAGGCCGGAGCCCGGTACCGGAGTCGGCATAGCCCTGCAGCAAACGCTCGAAGTCCGGATCGGCATATTGCCACTCGTGATGCAGACGCCGCCGCTTCTCCAGATCCCGCCGCAGCCGGTCGAGATTGCGCCGCGTCCAGGCGCCCTGCTCACGCCAGCAACCGCGGTCCCAGTCGATCAGCCAGACGCGGTCACACGCGTCGATCAGGATGTTGCGGCTGTTGAGATCGGCGTGACAGTAGCCCGCGTCGTGGAAGCGACGGATACTGGCTCCGACACGAAGCCAGTCGGCTGCTTCGACCGATCCCTCAAGCAGCCGCTGGTGCAGCGAGCGGGCATCCGGGACGCGCTGCGTGATCAGATCGGCGCGGCAATAAAGCCCGCTGCGCGTGAGTCGTGCCGCCACGGGACGCGGCACGGGCAGGCCCTCGTCGCGCATCGTCCGGGTGAGCATGAACTCGCGCCAGGGCCGGCTCCTTTTCAGGCCGGTCCAGAGGTAGCGGTCTCCGAGGACCTGGGCGACCGAACCACCGCGCAGGTAGTGCCGCAGCGCCCACTGCCCACCGGAACCGGGAATCGGCGGATTACAGAAAAGCACCCGGCCGCGGCCCGTCCGGACCTCTCCGGAGCAGTAGCCACGCTGCCGCAGGCTCCCGGGTTCGAACATCCACGGCTCCGGCATCCGCTCCAGGGCCTCATCGTAAATCAGGTAATCGCGGCCGGTGCGTTGCAACCTCCATTCCATTTCACACTCCGGCCCCGGATATCCGGCGCATTGCGTTGATGGAAGCAATGCGCACGATTATACCGCGGCCCTGGCCTTGCCCGCGCCGCATGCAGTGGACGCCCCAACCGCCCGCGCCCCCGTTTCTTGCTAAGCTCGCGTCTACAATCCAACCGTCAGGGGCTATGCCTGAGAACAATCCGCGCGGACGATCCTTCGGACCTGCAGGTGCCGCGCCGGCTGGAGTCCGCTGAATGGCCCTCCGGCAGTGGCGACCCGCGCTGGCGCGTCTGGGTTACAACCTCGCAATTCACCTGCTGATCCCGGCGGCGCTCCTGCACTTCCTCTGGCGTTCACGCCGTGAGGCCGGCTATCGGCTGCACCTCGGCGAGCGGCTGGCCCTGGGACCACCCCCGCCACGCCGCTCCGACTTCTGGATCCACGCGGTCTCGCTCGGCGAGATGCGCGTCGCCCGAACCCTGGTCCGCGCCCTGGCCTCCGCACGCCCCACCCTGACGGTGCTGCTCACCACCGTGACGCCTGCAGGCCGCGCGGAAGCAGAACGGATGCGCACGGCCGGCCTCCCGGTCGAGGTCCGCTACCTGCCACTGGACTCCCCCCCTCTGGTGCGTCGCTTCATCCGCGCGGTCCGCCCCCGGGCGCTGGTGCTGATCGAGACAGAGCTGTGGCCCAACCTGCTCCGTCAGGCACACCTCGCCGGCCTTGCGGCCGTACTGGTCAATGCGCGGCTCAGCCCGGCGCTGCGTGCCACCTACCGTCGTTTCCGCCTTCTCTATGGGCCGCTGCTCTCTACCCTCACCTGGGTCGCGGCACAGGGTCCGGGCGATGCCCGGGAGTTCCGCAATCTCGGCGCGACGCGGGTCGAGGTCACCGGCAACCTGAAGTTCGACCTGCAAGCAACACTTCCGGAATCCGAGCTGGACCGCGGGCATTTCGCTTCCGAAAAGCTCTGGCTGGCGGGTTCCACACACCCCGGCGAAGAGGCGCTGGTACTGGAAGTTCATCGCCGGCTGCGGGCGGTCCGCAGCGGCACGCGGATCCAGCTGCTGCTCGCGCCACGTCATCCGGCGCGGAGTGCCGAGGTCATCGCGCTGGCCCGCTCGGCAGGCTTCAGCGTGATCGCGCGCTCCGCAATCGACACCACCAGGACCTCTGCCGACGTGATCGTGCTGGACACGCTCGGAGAACTCGCCGCGCTCTACGCCCTGGCCGACGCCGCATTCGTCGGCGGCAGCCTCGCTGCCGTCGGCGGCCAGAACCCGCTCGAACCGATCGCAGCCGGGTGCCCGGTCGTGATCGGGCCCGACACCCGCAACTTCGCGGACATGGTCGTCCAGCTCCGCGAAGCCGGCGCCCTGCTCCAGGTCGCGGACGCGGACGGGCTGCTAGAGGCGCTCAAGCGACTCCTCGGGAACCCCGAGGCGGGCCGCGCGCAGGCCGCGAGGGCACGCGAGGCGATCGATGCCAACAAAGGCGCCACCGCACGTACCTTGCAACTGCTGGAACCCCTGCTTCCCGGGCCGCCGGATGCGCCCGGGAACAAGGCCCGCGCGATGCAAGATGCGCACTGAAAAGGTTCGGGCCGCCGTGTTCCGGACCATCCTGATGATGCTCGGGGTCTTCGTCCTTGCGGCCCCGGTCGTCGCGGAAGACGGCAATGCCGAGGCGGATGCCGAAGCGGACGATGAGCTGGAGATCCGCGCCCTGGAAATCACGCGTGAAGGCCTGCACGGAAGCGCCTACTGGCTGGTGGCCAACGTCGACGGCTGGTTCGGCGAAAAGCCGTTCGAGGAGCGCGGACGCGTGTCGGGCACGTTGCGCACGCGCGCGCTTTACCGCGAGGACGACGGCGTCGATACGGACTTTCGCGTCCGGCTCCAGGTCCATATGCCGAACGTCAGCGAATGGGGCTACCTGTTCATTGGGCGCGACAACGAACGGGAGCTGATCCGGGACGAGGACGAGGCGTTCCGCCGCGAGCAATCGCTGCTGCCGGAGAGCAGGGACGAGGATCAGACCTTCTTCGTCGGTATCGGACGCGTGCTGCGCGAGAACCTGGACCTGAGACTGGGGGTCCGCGGCGGCTACAAGCTCTACGCGCAGGCCCGCTACCGCAAGACCTGGTGGCTCACGGACGACTCGAACATCGACTACCGCCAGACCCTGTTTCTCGCGGTCGCGGAAGGTCTGGGCACCACCACCGGACTCAACTACGCGCTGGCGCTGGATGCCGACACCGCGTTCCGCTGGCGCAATTCCGCGACCATCGGAACCGAGACGGACGGCGTGGAATGGTCGACGAGCCTCGGCCTTTTCCGAACCTTCGGGCGCCAGCGTGAACTCTCCTTCGAACTCCTGGGGAAGGGCAACACGGAAGGAACGGTACTGGTGGAGGAATACGGCCTGCGCGCGATCTACAGTCGCCCGCTCTATCGCGACTGGATCATCGGGGAGCTGATCGGCGGGTATTTCTGGCCGCGCGGCGAGGAGGATCCCGAGCGCTACGAGACCCTGGCGGCAGGGCTCGGCCTCGAATTCCGCTTTTGAAGGGGCGTGAGAACGTTCACGGACGGGGAAAGATCTGTAAATCTCTTTCCCCTGAAAAATCCAGGACCTGGGACCAGGATGGCTTTATTCAGCGCTTCCCTGACGGCGTCCGGCGCAGAGATCCAGCCCTCCGATGACGTCGCGCAGGTCCTCCAGATCGAGCGGCTTGCGCAGCACCGCGGGATTACCGGGCAGATGCGTGCCGGGAAACACCACCGGGGCCTGCCCCGTCATCAGAATCAGCGGCAATGCCGGGTAGCGCTCATGCAGGATCCGGCAGAGCTCCGCACCATCCAGCACCGGCATCGACACATCCGACAGCACCAGGTCGAAGTCGGGCTCCCGTCGCAGACGTTCCAGGCAGGCAAGGCCGTGCTCCACTGCCACGACGGTCGCGCCATCCATCTCCAGCAGACGCCGTACCGAATCCCGGCTACGCGGGTCATCGTCAACCACCAGCACCCGCAGTGTTTCCGGCACCCGCCCGTCGACTCCGCGCCCCGGGGGCTGGCTGCAGGCGAGGGACTCGCTCCAGCGGGGCAGCAACAACCGGAACTCGGAACCCTCCCCCACGCGCGAGTCGACCTCCAGCCGGGCTCCGGAGCGCAGCACGAACTCATGCACCATGAACAGGCCCAGACCGTGGCCGCGTTGTTGCGCCTTGGTCGAAAACAGCGGTTCGAACAGCCGTTCGAGGATCCCGGCATCCATGCCGCAACCCGAGTCGGCCACGCGCAGTTGAACGAGATCCTCGCTACCGGCATCACCCAGGGTCACGGCTGCCGGGCCCGGACGGGGCACCCGGGACCCACTGATATGCAGCCGCCCTCCGTCCGGCATTGCATCGCGGGCGTTGAGCGCCAGGTTCAGCAACGCCGCCTGCAGGAAGCCGCCGGTGCTGCGGGCCGCCAACTGCGGTTCCAGCGTGACATCGAGCTTGATGCCGGCAGGCAGGATGTGCTTCAAAATGCGCACCAGCTCGGCGATCGCAGCCTCCACATCCACCCGCTCGGAGGCAAATTTCCCGGCTCGGCTCAGCGACAGCATGCCTGAGGTGACCACCTTCGCCTGCCCGATCGCGCTGTGGGTTTCGTCCAGCACCTGCGCGATCTCGGGATCCGCCCCGGGGCCGGTCACGGTGCCGTGCAGGTAGTACAGGTTCGCGTCGATCACGCCGAGCAGGTTGTTGAAGTCGTGGGCCACCCCGCTGGCGAGGTGCCCGATCATCTCGCGCTGTCTCGCCGCCATCATCTCTGCGTAGGCGCGATCGCGTTCGATCGTGCTGATCATCAGGCTGCCAAAGACCTGCAGGAAGCGAACCTCGGCAGAGGACCAGTCGCGTTCGTTCCTGACCGCGTCGAAGCCCACGAAACCGTTCAGTGCATCACCCTCCATCACGGGGACCAGGAGCATCGACTGGATGCCCTGGGCTTCGAGAAAAGCCCGCTCCGGATGGTCCGGGGAGAGTTCGGAGACACTTGGGATCACCACCGGAGCGCCGGCATTGAGCATCCGGGCGCATTCAGGCACGAGATCCCAGGAAATGTCACCGAGCAATTCGATCACCGGATGGATTCCGGGAGCCGTCCACTCGTGCGTGTTGCTGAAACTCCTGCGTCTGCTGTCCGCGTTGAAGAGGTAGGCCCGGTCGGTTCCGGTCAGCCCGCCCATGCGAGCCAGGGCCTCGTTGATCAGGTCGTCCATCCCCCGCCCCGGCCGCTGGAGGAACATCGCCGAGAGTTCCAGCAGCCCGCGTTCCAGCCGTTCCCGCTGCCGCAGGTCCTCCTGGTCATTAATGTGCTCGGTGAGATCGAGGGTCGTCCCCGAGATGCTCAGCGACCGACCGCGCTCGTCAAATCGCACCCGGCCCCGCTCACGCACGAACCGCTGCACGCCGTCCCGGGCCAGCACCCGATGTTCGATCGAGTAAACGCCGTCGGGGCGCAGGCGTGCGGATTCCAGTTCCTGCCGCACCGCGGCACGGTCCTCCGGATGCACGAGGGAGAGGAACAGTGCCAGCGTCGGTTGCACGGAGCCGGGCGTGATACCGAGGATACGGAAGGTCTCGTCACTCCAGAAGAGCTCGCCGGTGGCGTCGTCCAGACTCCAGCTGCCGAGCTGGGCGATCGCCTGCGCCTCGCGCAGCTCGGCTTCGCTGCGGGCAAGCTGGTCGACGATCGGATCCAGCGGCGTCGCGGTCATGGGACGTTCCGGACCGCCTGTTGCCAGGCTGCCCGCCACGATCCCCGGGGCTGATCGCCGGGATTCGCAGCGCGCCCGGTCATGACCGACCTGCGGTCGATACGCCCCTTAGATGGATGCGGTAGCCGACACCCCGAACCGGCAGGATCGCCAGATCGTCGACACCGGACTCGCGCAGTTTGCGACGGATGTTGGCCACGTGCACGTCCACGCTACGGTCCTCAGCCGGCTTCACCTCGCGGCTGCAAAGGGCCTCGCGGGTCACCGTCCGCCCCGGAGTCTGCATCAGGAGCAGCAGGATGCGTGCCTGCGTTTCCGTGAAACGGACTCGCAACGCGTCTCCGGCTTCGCGTGCAAGGGTCATGTCGTCGTGCTCGAGCACGTAAGGTCCGACCCGGGCCCGGGTGCGCGGCGGCGTGCTCACGGAGTGACGTCGCAGCACGGCCCGAACGCGGGCGAGCAGTTCTTCCGGATCGAATGGCTTGGTCACGTAGTCGTCGGCTCCGGCATCAAGCCCCGTGATCCGGTCCTGCAGGTCGACGCGCCCGGTCACGATGATCACGGCCGCACCGGTCGATCGCAACAGCTCGCGCGCGAGATCCAACCCGTCTTCGGACCCCAGGTTCAGGTCCAGCAGCACGAGATCGACCGGGTTCTCGCGGCAAGCCCGACGCAGCGCGGAACCGCTGGAGACGCGGGTCACCAGGTGACCTTCGCGGCGCAGGTAGCGTTGCAGTGCGCGGCCCATGCGGGCGTCGTCCTCCACCACCACGACGCGTGCGGGAGTTACAAGGGAGTCCATGCTGTCGGCTGCCGGTTTCGCGTCAGTCTTCCAGGATGTAGACCGTGCCGCAGTAGGGGCAGCGCATCTGCCCGTCGGGGGACTCGTCGATCGGCAGGTAGACGCGCGGGTGTGAGGCCCACAGAGCGGTGTGCGGCGTCGGGCAGTTCAGGGGGAGCTGGCTACGGCGCACGGTGACCGTGGTCTCTGCATTGGCCGGCTTGAACCGCTCCTGCTGTTCGGCGGTGCGTGGGTTCGGCATCGTGTGCCCTCTCCTTTCTGTTTCTGTTTCTGTTGTTGGTGGAGTCCGGGTCTCAGACGTAGGTCAGCCAGGCCTCGTGCTTCGGATGCCTGCCCTTGACCACGTCGAAGTACAGCGACTGCAGACGCTGGGTAATCGGGCCTCGCGTTCCCTCGCCGATCGGCCGACCATCCACCTCGCGGATCGGCGTGACCTCGGCGGCGGTCCCGGTGAAGAAGGCCTCGTCGGCAATGTACACCTCGTCGCGGGTGATCCGCTTCTCGACCACGCGCAGACCCTCTTCCTCAGCGAGTGCAAGGATGGTCCGGCGCGTGATGCCATCGAGGGCCGAGGTCAGATCCGGCGTGTGCAGCACCCCGTCGTGAACCAGGAAGATGTTCTCGCCGCTGCCTTCGGCAACATAGCCTTCGGTGTCGAGCAGCATCGCCTCGTCGTAACCGCAGGAGACCGCCTCCTGCAACGCCAGCATGGAATTCATATAGTTGCCGTTGGCCTTCGCCTTGCACATCGTCACGTTCACGTGGTGGCGGTTGTAGGAAGAGGTCCGCACGCGAATACCGCGGGTCATGTTCTCCTCGCCGAGGTAGCTGCCCCAGGTCCAGGCCGCGACGATCACGTGGACCTCGAGGTTGTCGGCCCTCAGCCCCATGCCCTCCGCTCCATAGAAACACATCGGCCGGATGTAGGCGGTCTTGAGCCCGTTCTCCCGCACCGCGGCGATCTGTGCCGCGCTGAGTTCGTCGGCGGCATAGGGTATGCGCATCCCGAGGATCCGTGCCGAATTGAACAGCCGCCGGGTGTGCTCCTCGAGCCGGAAGATCGCGGTACCCCCCTCGGTCTCGTAGGCACGCACGCCCTCGAACACGCCCATCCCGTAGTGCAGCGTGTGCGTCAGGACGTGGGTGCGGGCATCGCGCCAGGGCACCATCTTGCCGTCCATCCAGATCACTCCGTCGCGATCCGCCATCGACATCTTCGGTTTCTCCTCAGTCAGTCTTCCCGGGCAACGCGGCATCGGACCCGACATCCCCGAACAGTTCATCCCAGGTGTCCATCACCTGCTCCCGCAGCGCCCGCAGATCCGCCGGAGGATCGGTCACCCGGGTGCTCTCGCCCGCCAGCGTCAGGCGATGGATCCGGTTGCGCATGTCGCGGTAGGCATCGGCGAGGGCGGTCCCCATGGCCTCGGTGATCACGCCCGACCTTCCGAGCACCTCGAGCGTTCTCACCTTGTCCGGCCAGTCGCACACTTCCGGATGATCGCGCGCACTGGACAAAACCCAGTATTGAACCATGAACTCGATGTCGGTAATACCACCGCGGTCGCGTTTCAGGTCGAACACCTCGGGATCGCGCGATGCGTGTTCCGCCAGCATCCGGGCGCGCATCTTTACCACCTCGGTGCGCAGCGCATCAGGATCCCGCGGTCGCCCGAGAATCCACCGGCGGAGCTCGGCGAAGCGCTNGCCCAGCTCGACATCCCCGGCNACGAACCGGGCACGCACCAGCGCCTGGTGCTCCCAGGTCCAGGCCGATCCCTCCTGGTAGCGCTTGAAGGCGTCCAGGCTGCTGACCAGAAGACCCGAAAGACCGCTGGGTCGCAGCCGGGTGTCCACCTCGTAGAGGCGGCCGGCGGGTGTGAAGGCCCCAAGCAGATGAACCACGCGCTGCGCCACGCGGCCGAAGAACTCGGAGTTCTCGATTATCCGCGGGCCACTGGTGCGTGCCGGTTCCCCCTCGCTGTCGTGCAGAAACACCACGTCGAGGTCCGAACCATAGCCCAGTTCCAGACCACCGAGCTTCCCGTAGCCGATGATCGCGAAACGCGCCCGGCGCCGTGACCCGTCCGGTCCGCACCATGGCTCGCCGTGGCGCTCCACCATCAGGTTCCAGGAAAGTTCCAGCACCTGCTCCAGCAGCACCTCGGCCAGCCAGGTCAGGTGATCGGACACCCGCATCAGCGGCAGGTATCCCATGATGTCGGCCGCTGCCACGCGCAGCGTCTGAACCTGCTTGTACTGTCTGAGACGGTCCAGCACCTGCTCCTGGTCCTCCACCGGAACCTGCGCGAGTTCCTGGTCCAGCGCCTCCTTCAGCCCCTCGCGCCCCGGTGGTGCATACAGGGCCCTGGGATCGAGCAGTTCATCCAGCAACAGGGGATAGCGGGTCAACTGATCGCTGATCCAGGAGCTCGCCTCGCACAGCTTCACCAGCTGCGACAGCGCCAGCGGGTTCTCGACCAGCAGCGACAGGTACACCGAGCGGCGCGCGATGGTCTTCACGAGCTGCAGCGCGCGGGGCAGTGACGGATCCGGTGCGTCGAGTTCGGCCAGCGCACCCAGCAGCAGCGGCATCAGCCGGTCCAGGCGCTGCCGCCCCGTCTCCGAGAGGCTGCGCGTGACCGGGCTGTCGCGCAGGGCCTGGATCCCGTCGCACGCGGCCTCGGGGTCATTGAACCCCATGTCCGCAAGCAGCGGCAGCGCCTCCTGTTTATCCAGTTCCATCGACCAGAGCCGACCGATCATCCGCGTGCGCCGCCCCCCGGGGGTGCCCTCGAGGGCCTCTCCGTCTTCGCGCTGGGGTGCCGAGAAGACCTGTTCGAAATGTGCCTGTACCCGTCGCTGTTCCCGCAGCAGGGCCGTCTCGAAGGACGCCTCATCAGCGAAGCCCATGGCGAGGGCGAGCCGTGTGCGGTCGAAAGGCCGTGTCGGAAGCCGGTGGGTCTGCTGGTCGTTCTGCATCTGCAAGCGATTCTCGACCCGGCGCAGGAAACGGTAGGCAGTGACCAGCTGCTCCACTGCATGCGGCGGCAGGAGCTGCCGCTCGCCGAGCAGCGTCAGGACTCCGAGCAGGTCGCGGCGCTGCAGTGCTCGATCGCGCCCGCCGCGAATCAGCTGGAAAACCTGCCCCACGAATTCGACTTCGCGGATGCCCCCACCGCCATGCTTGACATCCTCCACCCGTTCCTTGCGCACCGACTCCTCGTTGATCATGCGCTTCAGCTCACGCAGGTTCGCGAAGGCGCCGTAGTCCAGGTAGCGGCGATAGATGAACGGACGCAACTTCTCCATCAGGCGTTCGCCGGCGGCCGGATCGCCCGCAATCACACGGGCCTTGATCAGCGCGTAGCGTTCCCATTCGCGCCCGTGCGCCTGGTAGTAGTCTTCCATCGCGTCGAAGTGCATCACCAGAGGCCCGGAGTCGCCGAAGGGCCGCAGGCGCATGTCGACCCGGTAGCAGAAGCCCTCGGGTGTCGCGTCGGCCAGCGCCGCGATCAGCGAGCGCCCGAGGCGCTGGAAGAATTCCTGGTTCTCGATGCTGCGGCTCCCGTCGGTGACGCCGGGATGCCAATAAGCGAAGATCAGGTCGATGTCGGACGAGAAATTCAGCTCCGCGCCGCCGAGCTTGCCCATCCCGAGGACGACCAGCGACTGTGCCGCACCCTCGTGGTCACGGGGGGTTCCGTAGCGTTCCCGAAGCCTTCCGTCCAGCCAGCCGAGCGCCCCATCGATCAATGTCTGCGCAAGGCGCGTGAGGTCGTGCATCACTTCGTCGAGCTCCGCCTCACCGAGCAGGTCGCGCCAGGCGATCCGCACCAATTCCCGGTGGCGCAGCTCGCGCAGGCAGGCCTTCAGCGCGGTCTCGTCGGTGACCGCGTTCAGCCGTTCCCGAAGCCAGCCATGCACCTCCTCGTCGCAACGCGAGGGCATAAGACCTTCGCCATCGAGGGCGTCCAGCACGTACTCCGGGTGCCGCAGGGCGATCTGCGCGACGTAGTCACTGCACAGGAAGACCAGCCCCGCCCCCGGAATGTCGCCGGGGCGAGCGGGCGCGCGTTCATGGAACTCGTCGAGCAGGGAGGCCGCGCGCTCACGCGCCGCGGAAGGGAGGGATTCCAGCGGGATTGACGACGTGGCGTTCATCGCGCAAGCCTACCAGCCCCACCGCCTCGGGGTGAACACAAAGCGGCTTGCGCGCCAATGCGCCTCTTGACTGAGACACGGATACGAATAACAATACTTCTCGTTCGTCACTTGCGAACCAACCCTGATCTTGGAGTTACATACATGTTCCGAAACACCCTCAGACTCCTCGGGGTCGCCGCGCTCGGCAGCGCACTCGGCATGCCCGTCTGGGCCAGTGCCGAAGGCGAAGTCAACGTGTACTCGGCCCGCCAGGAAAACCTGATCAAGCCACTGCTGGACGACTTCACCCGGGATACGGGCATCCAGGTCAACCTCCTGACCGGACGTGCCGACGAACTGCTCCAGCGGCTGCGTCTGGAAGGCCGCAACTCCCCGGCCGATGTACTGATCACCGTGGACGCGGGCAACCTCAACCGGGCCAAGGAAGCGGGAGCGCTGTCTCCGATCGAGTCCAACGTGCTCGATGAGCGTGTCCCGGAGAACCTCCGCGACGTCGACGGCTACTGGTACGGACTTTCCTCGCGGGCGCGCCCGATCATGTACAACAAGGACACGGTCGATCCCTCCGAACTGTCGACCTACGAGGCCCTGACAGACCCGAAGTGGCGTGGCCGCATCTGCATCCGTTCCTCATCGAACATCTATAATCAGTCGATGGTCGCTTCGATGATCGCGACCACCGGGACCGAGGCCGCGAGCGAGTGGGCGAATGGGATCGTCGCGAACCTTGCGCGGCCGCCGCAGGGCGGGGACCGCGACCAGATCCGCGCGGCCGCTGCCGGTGTCTGCGACATCGCGATTGCCAACACCTACTACATTGGCGGAATGCTCGCGGGCGATGACCCCGCCCAGCGCGCGGTGGCGGAGCAGCTCGGCGTGTTCTTCCCGAACCAGGACGACCGCGGAACGCACGTGAACATCAGCGGTGCCGGCGTCACCCCGCACGCGCCCAACCGCGAGAACGCGATCCGGCTGATCGAGTACCTGACCACGGAAGAGGCCCAGCGCTGGTACGCCGAGGTCAACCAGGAGTATCCCGTACGTCCCGGGGTGCCGGCCAGCGAGATCCTGCAGGGTTTCGGGGATTTCAAGGCCGACAGTCTGAACCTGTCCCTGCTGGGTGAGTACAACGCGGAGGCCGTCCGCATCATGGACCGGGCGGGCTGGCGCTGATCCGAAGCGGAGTCGGCATCCATGTTTCCGGACGGGCCGAAGCATCAGCCCGTCCGGCTGTTTTGCGGGTGTCCGAACCAACCACGAACGGTTATTATTCGCGCAAATGACCCCGGAACCCGCCGCCCCCCCCGCGCGATCCCGCATCAAGTGGCTGCCACGCCGCGTCGCTCAGCTCAGCCTCTGGCAGATGGTCGCCGTCACCATGGCGCTGGTCCTGGCGCTGCCGGTGCTGGTGATTTTCGCGCACGTCTTCCTCCCCGCGGGCGACGTCTGGCTGCACCTGCGCGAAACCGTGCTGGGCGAGTACGTGACCAATTCCCTGCTCCTGCTGCTGGGGGTAGGCATCGGCGTGCTGGTGATCGGGGTACCGGTGGCCTGGCTGGTCAGCGTCTGCGAGTTTCCGGGACGACGCATCTTCCAGTGGGCCCTGATGCTGCCGCTGGCAATGCCGGCGTACATCATCGCCTACACCTACACCGGCATGCTGGACTTCGCCGGGCCGGTCCAGACGATGATCCGCGACCTCACCGGGCTGGGCTTCGGGGAGTACTGGTTCCCGGAGATCCGGTCGCTGACCGGGGCGATGCTGATGCTGACCCTGGTGCTGTATCCGTATGTCTACCTGTTGACCCGGGCGGCGTTTCTGGAGCAGTCGGTCTGCGTCCTCGAGGTCTCCAGAACCCTTGGCAGCGGGCCTTACGACAGTTTCTTCAGGGTGGCATTGCCGCTAGCCCGACCGGCGGTGATCGCCGGGCTGACACTGGCCCTTATGGAGACACTCGCCGACTATGGCACCGTCGCCTACTTCGGCATCCCTACCTTCACCACCGGAATCTTCCGGACCTGGTACGGCCTCGCGGACCCCGCTGCCGCGGCGCAACTCGCTGCGGTGCTGCTCAGCTTCGTGTTCGTGCTGATCCTGCTCGAGCGGTGGTCGCGCATGCGCGCGCGTTTTCACCATACCTCTTCGAAGTACTCCAACCTGCCGCGCTACCGCCTGCGCGGCTGGAAGGCGGGCGCCGCGGTGGCAGCCTGTCTGCTGCCCGTCCTCCTCGGCTTCCTGATCCCGGCCGCCCAGCTGTCGATCTGGGCGGCGCGCACCACCGATCACTGGATGAACCCGGATTTTGCCCAGCTGGTGTTCAACACCTTCTACCTCGCGGCGATCGCGGCGGTAGTTGCGGTGGCGCTGGCGCTGGTGCTGGCCTATGCCCGGCGGATGCAGGGGGGGCTGATCACCGGAATCGCCGTGCGCGTGGCCGGGCTCGGCTACGCGGTACCCGGAACCGTGATCGCGATCGGCGTGATGATTCCCTTCGCCTGGTTCGACAACACACTCGACTCGCTGATGCGCGACTGGTTCGGCATCTCCACGGGGCTGCTGCTGTCCGGCACCCTTTTCGCGCTGCTGTTCGCCTACGTGGTGCGGTTCCTTGCCGTATCGCTGCAGACCGTGGAGGCCGGTCTCGGCAAGATCAAGCCGAGCATGGACGATGCCGCGCGGTCGCTCGGCATGCGCCCGCTGGGCACGCTGACGCGCGTGCACCTGCCGATCATGCGCGGGACGCTGCTGACCGCGCTGCTGCTGGTCTTCGTCGACGTGCTGAAGGAGCTGCCTGCGACGCTGATCCTGCGTCCCTTCGACTTCAATACGCTCGCGGTGCGCGCCTTCGAACTCGCGGGCGACGAACGCCTGGCAGAATCCTCCAGTGCAGCGCTGGCGATCGTGCTCGTCGGGCTGCTACCGGTTATCCTGCTCAGCCTGACCATTGAACGATCCCGACCCGGACAGCGGCAGCAAAAGGGCCGGCGGAACGAGGATTCCGCCGAGGCCGAACCGATTGCCGTGCCGGCCGGCACACAGGGCGCATGACCATCACGAACCGAAACCCCGCTGCCGCCGCGGAGGTGGTGCTGGACGATGTCGACGTCGGCTATTCCGGCCAGCGAGTGGTCCACGCGATCTCGCTGGAACTCCCGCGCGGCCAGATCGGCTGCCTGCTGGGTCCATCGGGCTGCGGCAAGACCACCCTGCTTCGGGCGATCGCCGGTTTCGAGGGCGTGATGCGCGGCGAGATCCGGCTCAACGGCGAGAGCGTCAGCCGGCCGGGCTTCACCCTTCCCCCCGAGAGGCGCAGCGTGGGCATGGTGTTCCAGGACTTCGCGCTGTTCCCGCATCTGGACGTCGCCGGCAACATTGCCTTCGGCGTCCGTGGCTGGAGCCGCGGCGACCGTGACCGAAGAGTGCGCGAACTGCTGCGGCTGATCGGACTGTCCGGGTACGAGCGTGCCTACCCGCACGCACTGTCCGGCGGCCAGCAGCAGCGCATCGCGCTGGCGCGGGCGCTGGCGCCGAAGCCGGAACTGTTGCTGCTCGACGAACCCTTCTCGAACATGGACATCGAGCTGCGCACCGACATCGCCCACGAGGTCCGGGCCATCCTGCGCGCCGAAGGCACCACCGGCATCCTGGTGACCCACGACCAGAACGAGGCCTTCGCGTTCGCCGACTGCATCGCGGTGCTGAACAATGGTCGGTTGTCCCAGTGGGATACCGCCTATCACCTGTACCACCGACCCGCCGACCGCTTCGTTGCCGATTTCGTCGGCGAGGGCACGATCATTCCGGGGAAGGTTTGCGAGAACAACTGCGTCGAGACCGCGCTGGGAAAGATCCGCGGCCCGCTGTCCGACCGTTTCGGCCCCGGCACCGCTGTCGACGTGCTGGTGCGTCCGGACGATATCGCGCTTGACAACGACCGCGGCGACATCAAGGCCGAGGTGCTGTCGAAGGCCTTTCGCGGTGCGGATTTCCTGTACACGCTCAGACTGCAGGACGGTACCGAAATCCTGTGCGTCGCACCCAGCCACGACAACTTCGTGGTGTCGGATCATGTTCGACTGCGGCTGAACTTCTCCCACCTGGTGGTGTTTCCGCGAGGTGACAGCGGCCCTGCCCGGCGCTGAGGGACACGCCGTACCACCGAGCGCCCACCGATTGCCGGAGCCGTTGCGCGTTCCGTTCGCGTTATCATGGGGTCCCACGCACGATGGGGCATGGCGAATGCACGGCGCCGATTCGCCCGCTCGCTCCGTCACGAACACGCAGATTCCGATGACGCACCCCGAGCCACCACTGCGAGACCGATCACGGCCGGGATGGCTCGCGAGGATGCTGTCCGTGGCACTGGTGGCGACGCTTGGCTCGATCCCGCCGGTGGCGGCCGACGAGCAGCCCCGGCTTCAGATCGAGGGCGGAACCGCGGAACAGCGGCAGAACATCCGGGCCTTCGTGCCGATGAGACGTTACGAATGCGAGCTTCCGGCGTTCCGGGAGCGCAGGATTGCGCGAACCACCGAGGACCGCGCACGCCAGGCGCTGCGCGCGCTTGGCCACTACCGGCCGGAAATCGATGTCGCGATCGAGCGCACCGAGACCTGCTGGGACCTGAAGGTGACGCTGGAACCGGGGCCCGTGGCACGCATCGCCGAGGTGGACGTCCAGGTCACCGGTGACGGCGCCGACGATCCGGCCTTCGTCGCCGTGGTCTCGGATCCGGGCATCGTCCCGGGTGATCCGCTGCGGCACGATGCCCATGACCGCCTGCGCTCCCGCCTGATGGGGGTCGCCTCGGACCGCGGCTATTTCGACGCCGAACTGACCGACAGTCGGCTGCTGGTCGACCCGGAAGCGAACGAGGCACGCATCAGCATCCGGCTCGACAGCGGACCGCGCTACCGTTTCGGCGAGATAACGCTCGATCAGGAGATCCTGCGCGATGCCTTCGTCGCCCGGCTGATCCCTTTCGAGCGCGGCGACCCGTACAGCTCAAGGCAAATCATACAGCTGCAGCGGAACCTGCGGGACAGCGGTTATTTCGAGACGGTGCGCGTGCGCCCGCTCCTGGATGAACGGGTGGACGGCGAGGTTCCCATCGTCGCCGGGGTGGATCCGCGCAAGCGCACCGCCTACGAGCTCCGGCTGGGGTTCTCCACGGACCGGGGGGCGCGGCTCGCGCTCGGCGTCGATCGCCGCTGGGCGAACCGGCGCGGACACCGGTACAGCGCCGAGATCGAACTGTCCCAGAGGCGTTCCGGCATCGGTTTCAGTTATGACATTCCGCTGGCTGACCCGCTGACGGACAACCTCAACCTCTTCACGTCCTACACCACCGAGGATACCGGCACCAGCCAGTCGGACCGCTTCCAGATCGGCGCCGCCCGGGTCCAGCGCCACCCGTCGGGCTGGCAGACCACCCAGGGCCTGCGCTACGAATACGAGGACTTCACCGTCGGCGATGTCAGCGACACCTCCAGGCTGCTGATTCCCTCCTACCGGATCAATCGCACCAAGGCGGACGACCCGCTCTATCCCCGCAGCGGGTATCGGGTGGACCTGCGCGGTCAGGGAGCTTCGGAGCAACTGGCGTCGACACTGACATTCGCCCAGCTGCAGGGTAATGCCAAGCTGATCTCCGGCCTGGGCGCGGGCCGGCTGATCCTGCGCGGCGAGGCGGGCCTGACCGCGGGTGCAAGCGTGGAGGAACTGCCCAGCTCGCTGCGCTTCTTCGCCGGGGGCGACACCAGCGTCCGCGGCTTCGGCTTCGAGCGGCTTGGCCCGGAGGACGACGAAGGCAACGTGATCGGCGGGCGGCACCTGCTGGTCGGCAGCGTCGAATACGATCATCCGGTCGGCGCGGGTAACTGGGGCGTCGCGGTATTCCTCGACGCCGGCAATGCCTTCAACGATTTCAACGACTATGACCTGAAGGGCGGCGGCGGCTTCGGCGTGCGCTGGCGTTCCCCGGTCGGGCCGATCCGTCTCGATCTCGCCCACGCGCCCGAATCCCGGGACAATTTCCGCATTCACTTCACGATGGGGCCTGACCTGTGATCCGTGCACTGCGGATCCTGCTGGGCCTGCTGGGGTGGGTGCTGATCCTGGTGCTGCTGGCGCTGGCCGGGGCCGTCGCGGTGGTGTCGACCGAGAACGGCACCCGCTGGCTGTTTGCCCAGGCCGAGCGTCATGCGCCAGTGGAGTTTCGCGTCGACACGGTCGACGGAACGCTGTTCCGCGGACTGTCGGTGACCGGACTCGAGGTGGATGCAGCCGGCACGCGGGTACGCCTCGACGAGGGCAGGGTGCAGCTTGACGCCATTCCGCTGCTACGGCTCGTCGTGAGGATCCCCGAGCTCGGCCTCGCGGGCCTGACCGTCGAGCTCCCCGAGCCCGAACCGGAATTGCCCGCACCGCCCGAGCCACCGGATCCACTGGAATTGCCGGATGCGATCGAGCTTCCGGTGACGGTGGAGATCGAGCGTTTCGTGCTGACGGACCTGGTGCTGCAACGCGAGGGCGAGACACTACTGAATATGGACCGGCTCGCAATGGAACTGCACGCGGGGCCGGAGGCCCTGCGCGTGTCGGCGCTGGAACTGGTGATGCCGGAAGTCGAGGCACGGGCCGATGCCGAACTGCGTCCCTCCGGCGCGTACCCGCTGCGGCTCGCGGGGCAATGGCGCGCCCCCCTGCCCGAGGCGCTGTCGGCAGGGCTGGAGACCACGCACGCGAAAGGCGAACTGGTTCTCGATGGCGAACTGCAGGGATGGGTGGAGGCCACCCACGGTCTCGAGGCCGGCGTGTCGCTGGACACCCGGCTCGCCGCACGGGATCTGCTCGGCACGCCGCAGCTCCGCGTGGACAACCGCTGGTCGGCCTTCGAATACCGGCTCGATCCGGAAACCGTCGTCAGCATCGACGGCGGCGAACTCGCGCTGCACGGCGACCTCGATGACTGGACCCTGACGGGTGCGACCGCCGCACAGATGACCGGTCTGCCCGCCGTCCGGCTCGATGCGGCAATGGGCGGCTCGATGGAGCAGGTCGCGATCGACGCACTCAGCCTGCGCAGCGAGGCCGGCGAAGCCGACCTCCGGGGCCGGGTGGCGCTTGGGGAGACCCTCTCCTGGGATCTCCACGCCGCCATTCGCGGGTTCTCGACACTGGCCCTGGGCATCGAGCCCGACGCGACGATCGAGACGCTCTTCCTCGACAGCACCGGCTCGTTGCCGCAGGCCGCGGATCTCGGACTGGAAGACCGGCTCCTTGCGATAGCGGCGTCCCTGGAGATCCGCGAGCTTCGCGCGCACGTGGCCGGGCAGGACCTGGAAGGCCACGGGCAGGTGCTCGTCGACCGCGGGACGGCCCGTATCGAGGAGTTGCTGCTGCGCCTGGGTCCCGAAGGCATCCTGCAGGCCACCGGCGAGGCCGACCTGGCGGCCGAGACGCCGTTCTGGCTATCGCTGGCCGCGGATGCACTGGACCTCGACTTCCTGGCACCGGAACGGCAACTCGCGCTGGACCGGCTGCGCCTCGGGGTGGAGGGACTCTTCGGCGTCGAGACCGGCGCGATCCAGGCGGAGATCGGCCTGAGCGAACTCGCGGCCCGGGTCGACGGGCAGCCGGTCGGGGCGCGGGCGGGGCTTGGCGTTACCGAATCCCGGACCGACATCCGGGAACTCGAGATCTTCCTGCCCGCCGACGGCCTGCTCTCGGCGGGCGGCACGGTCACCTACGATGCCGGCATCGGTTGGGACCTGCGCCTCTCCGGCCGCGGAATCGATCCCGGCGTCGTCGCCCCCGATCTCGCCGGCCAACTGGCGCTGGAGCTCACGAGCCGTGGCGCGCTGCCGCCGGACGACGACCTTCGGCTCGAGGCGGAACTGGCGGAGCTGAGC